>Ga0209229_10000149_pt1 | contig 26584 bp, 38 predicted proteins | sample SanBayMetagenome_FD_187466 | JGI IMG/M metagenome (GOLD analysis project Ga0209229, IMG submission 187466) | Freshwater and sediment microbial communities from dead zone in Sandusky Bay, Ohio, USA (SPAdes) (version 2) | ecosystem: Environmental > Aquatic > Freshwater > Lentic > Sediment... | reverse complement strand
ATTCGCAGCCAACACGCGTTATACTTTTTGCCCCCCCTTCCTCCGCTTGCTTACCTTGTCCTTGTTGCTCTTTCTTGCGTGGCATGTAACACATAGCGACTGCCAGTTGTCCGTGTCATAGAAAGAGCCGCCTTGCTCAACCGGTTGGATGTGATCCAAGACGGTAGCTGGCTCAATCAAGCCCTTCTCAGAACAATGAACACACAAAGGATTAGCATTGAGGAAGACTGCTCTTCGCTTGCGATAAGCGCTATGCGTGTACCGCTTCTCATTGTTGTACGGGTTTACATCGGGCTTTGGGCGGCCTCTCAATGGTGTTCGCTTAGTTGCTGATCTGCTCATGCTATAGTAGTATTACTGGTAACCTTGTAGTGGGTATCGAATACCTTTCGGTTCATTGCCCCTATGTATGGCAGGGGGCTGGCCAGTATCGCTTCATTTGGTTGTATCAATACAAGATTAACCATTTCAGGCAACGAAGTGCAGCCTCCATAATGGTCTGCAACCTCATATTCGTTGCCGTCATCATCAAGGCAACGGCACCCAACAAGGCTTTCTGTAAGTCCAGAAGCAAGGGTTGTAATGTGCATTTGAAAAATATCTGTTTTAGTTTTGTTTTAGTCGCAAATGTAAACCTTTACAACAAGAGAACAAAATCTTTCTTAAAGGGGCTTTAAATGCATATAATGTTAATAAAAAATCCCTCGTCGTACCGGCGAGGGATTTCTATTTTATAATCGCTTCACAACGCGCTGTAGCGTACTTTTACCGCCCCATTTTTCGCCATTTGTTTTAGTTCTGTTTTAGTCGAATTTTTTACCAATCCATGGCTACCTTTCCTACATTTCGGGTATTGCTATACCCTAAACCAAACGCAGACGGCCTTCATACCGTGTACATGCGCGCTACATTCGCCCGCAAAAGTAAGTACTTTAGCTTACGTATGTATTGCCTTCCCGAGGATTGGCTTGAAACAAGGCTAAAAAAGAAATTCCCCAAATCCAAAGAACTAAATGATCTGATTCGCACTTACGAGCAACGCGCCAGCGACTACCTGCTTATGATCCAACGCACCGGTGAGCCGTTTACGTTCGACCGATTTGAATTTGCGGTGTTTGGCGCGTCCGATGTTCCAACGCTTGACAAATACTGCAAATACATTGCATCCGTTTCAAGCATCGGTAACGCCCAGCACTATATCAGTTTGGCTAACTCGATTGCAGTATTCAGGCCTTCGGCAATGCTTACTGATTTGGACTTGGCTTGGCTGCATCGGTATGCCGATCACCTGAAAGCAAGACAAATCAAAGATACCACCATTCACTTCTACATGCGCACACTCCGTGCTGCCTGTAACAGGGCCGCCAAAACTGGAGTAATGTCCAAGGACTGGAATCCTTTTTCAGATTTTTCGCTATCCAAGTTGAACACCAAAACCAGAAAACGCGCTATCACCATAGCCGACATCCGAAAGCTCGAAAATATTGCAGGTACGCTACCAGTAGATATGTTCCTGCTCTCCTTCTACCTTCGAGGTATCAATCTTTTCGACCTTGCGCACCTGAAACCTGCGAATATTGAGCACAACCGTATTGTGTATATTCGCGCCAAGACAGGCAAGCAGTACTCCATCGGCATCAATCGAAAAGCGCAAGCCGTATTCGATTATTACGCAGGAGGCATCTACCTGGTACCAATCCTTACTGGAAAAGAAGAAAACGACCAGCGGCGTAGGGAAAGAATCAAAAGAATAATGAAGCAGGTCAACTTTGGAATTCGCGCCGCTTTTGCCTCCATTGGCGTTGATTCAGAGGGGATTTCTTTCTACACCGCTCGTCATACTTATGCTACCGAGTTGAAGCGCGCTGGGGTAGCAATGGAGATAATATCGGAGGCACTTGGACATTCGGATTTAAAAACAACGAAAATCTACCTGAAGGACTTCGAAGCGCAAGTATTGGATCAGGCTGATTTGTTATTGCTTTGAAGCCAGCACGACTTAACCGGACTTATCCGGTTTTATCCGGATTACCCACTTAACCCGGATAAGCGCTACAATCACACGGTACCTTTGCAGGAAATTAAATATTTTCCGCAATATGGTTAACCCGTTTGAAGAGATTATCGCCAGGCTTTCATCCATTGAAGCCGTTTTACAGGAACTAAGAAAAGAGAGCAACCGAGCACAGCGCGCCGATGGCACCCGCCCAGGCGAAGCTGTTGCACATTATGTAAGTAAGCGACAGGCCGCCCGGCTATTGGGTTGCTCGCCTTCAACTATTGACAACCACGCCCGCGCCGGACGCCTGACACGTCTCTACATCGGGAAGGCTGTACGATTTGACCGCGCCCAGGTGCTGAGCCTTGCAACAGCTATTCCATTTTTGAGCAAAATCTAATAACGATTAATGCTCCAATCATAATAAGAAGAAGATCAAATACTTTTGGATACATATAAAATTTATTTTTCCTTTTCAGGCCGTTTTTGAAGCGATTGTTCCCAGTCAAAGTTTTTGGGCGGATTTTTTAAAAATCCAAAATGCAAATAACAGATTTCTAAATCTTCAGTCATTACAGCCCATTGGTCTTGAACCTTAGTGGGCTTTACTCTGTACCAAAAGGCGCGCCCGGATTTGTCCACCGCGGCGTAATTGTATCCGGGTGGGCAAAATTCCCACGGGTAATTAATTTCATTCATGTGTTGGGTTTTTTTATGTTTATTGTTTGCCCGTTGAACCGAATCCACCATCTCCACGCTCGGTTTTAGGCAAATCCAGCACTTCTTCAAATTCAATTGGAATGATTTCCTCAAGGTAGATTTGCCCAATCCTATCGCCTGGGGCAAAAGGACTTTTAGGGTATTTCAATGCTCGTTTCCCAAAATATGCCTTAACAATAGGCAGCGCCCGAAATCGAAATTGATATTCGCCAGTGTAATCTGGGTCACCTAAACCCGGACTGTTTTGCATTATCCAGCCGGTTTTTGTCAGGCTTGAGCGTGGTACAAGCGTAATCTTGTAATTCGAATCAGCCGGCCGCATAGCAATCCCGGTTTTGCAAATTATTAAATCCGGTTCAGGTTGTTCAATGGAGACGCAAAAGACGTCCCAGCCTCCTGCATTTTCAGAGGAGCGATCAGGCCACTTTGCAAGCGGATGCAATTTTTTTACGTGAATCTTCATCAAAATATTTCTGTTTCGGTTACGATTTCCGTTAGCAATTTTTCAGCCAGCAAATACGCTTTTACACCGCTTTGTACTTTTGGCCGTTTGGTTTTTGGTTTCTTTTTATTTTGTTTGCGCGTAAGAAAATCTGGATACATATTACCTGATTTTTATTTTGTATATGTCCGAAGCCGGTTTGTTTGACGTTTTACATACTCCAGTTGGCATGCCGGTTAAATCGTCGCGGTATTTGCGCGCTTTGAAGTTTTGACCCTTTACCCGCTCTTTGTATTCTGCCTCGATACGTGCGCGGCGCGCTCGGTCTTGGTCATAATTATCAATGTTGCTCATATTGTTTCAGATTGCGGCCCATCATGGCCAGTTTAAAGGCGTCTCGTTCGTCTTGGTTACTTCTGGTCAGCAAAAGCCCTTCCCCCATCGCTACTGTTTTTGCTTGTACGTCCGTCCACTTTGCCCCCTTCTTTCTCGGGCTTACCTCGAAAACATTTCTTTTCCCGTACCGCCCAATAGCCGATTGGTACGCAAGTTGGCTAACCGCCTGATTGGTGCCCACGTTCCGGCCTTTCCGGGCTATCTCCGAGCGGGATCCGGTCATGTCAAAGTTTTGGTTTTGCAAATAACTGTTTTCAATGATCACCGTCACAAGATTGATCTCTGGTAACGGTGCATCTTCAGAGCGCAACCAGTCATGCCAATGCAGCACGCTATCAAACGCCAAGAATCGCACCGTCCTATCTGCGTAATCAACTACGCAAGCTCTAAAGCCATCACGGCGAAAGGCCGGGTCCACTCCAATGTATATTGCGCCTTTTTTCATCGCTGACAATTTTTTACCCGATAAGCCAACACGCCTTTTGTTAAGCTTACATATATCACCTCAAACACCCCGGCGTCCAAAGCGCGCTGAAATTCCTGACTGGCCGCAAGTTCGCTGCACTTCCAAGTTTGACGAATAATCTGTTCCCATGTGCGCCTGGTAGCGTACTCTCGATAGCGCTGCGTCCAATCCGATCGCTCAAAAGGGGATTGCTTCTTCATTGCGGCTGTATTGAACTTGTGTAATAGGTGGCTCTGCTATCTGTGAGGATTCGTCATAGAACCCCAATACCGGATCGAACGCGCACTTGTAGTCGAACGTCACGCCGTTACGGTTCTTCAGCGTCAATATTTCTGCCTTGCCCTTAGTGCTGGCTCCCGTTTCATCCTCATTGATGCCGTAGTACTCAGCCCGGAATGGCGCAAATACATAGTGCGCTGCCTGCTCCAGGCTGCCGCTGTCACGTATATCCGACAGAGCCGGGCGTTTGGAGCCTCCTCGGCCTTCTACGCCCCTGTTCAGTTGAGCCATGGCCACCAGGGTAATATTGAGGCTCTTGGCAGCCTCCATCAACTCCCTGCTTACCTCGGTAATGATGGTATCCCTGTTTGCGTTCCTCGATGCGCCCTCGTACTTCATCAGCTGCACGTAATCAACGATGGCGTACTGGATCGGCTTTTCGTAATTAATAGCGTGCAGCATATTCACAAATGCAGTTACCCCGTATTCGGTGACAAAACGCACGTTGGAGTCCTTCACTTTCTTCGCCGCTTCGACAATGGCCGCCCGGCGCGCTGGCGCCAGCATACTCCAGTCGCAGTTCGGGTCTGTGCCTGTCAGGATGCCCATGCGCCTGCGCAGAAGGGCATCGTAGCCCATCTCCAGGCTGTTAAATACCCCATGCAATCCGCACGATTCAAAATGCTCCAGCATGTTCAGCCCAAGTTGCGTCTTACCCATCCCCGGCCGCGCCGCAATAAGCATCACGGCTCCCGGCTCATAGTATTTCAGCCTGGCACGCATGGTCAGCAGGTGGGGCTTGCATGGGTAATCTGGTTCGTACCCTTCCAATTTATCTTCAACCCAGCGGTCGAAGGTATCGAAGTTCAAATCTTCGGCGATGGTGTATGCACCCGATTCGCGCCGAAATTCATCCTGCTTCCGCCGCAGGCCTTCCGCGCTCATACCGCTCATAATAGCACCTGGTATCATTTGCGCAGCCCGGTGTTCCACCCACATCTTGTACACCGGCTCAAAACACTGGTATGCCATCTCCAAATCCACACCGGAGGCATTGCGCATCAGCACGGCCGCATCGTCGGCCGTGAAGTTGATGCCGTTTTTCTGGCACTCGTGTATCAAGCCGTTGGCGCTGAATTTCCCAAACTGTTTCTGCAAGCGCCAGATCATTCCGGTTACCTGATCGTATCTGGACGCTGAAAACCACGCAGGCGTGATCTTCGCAACATACTTGCGAAAGTTATGCGGCTCCCGAATGATAGCAGCAATCAATGCATCTGACAACTGCTGGTACTGTACTTCGATTCCTTCTTTCATATCCGGGCTATTTTGTAGGCTTCATTCAATATAGCGCCGTATTCGGCCTCAAGGCCCGAGAATCTGTCACGCACATGCGCCTTGGATTGCTCCAAGCTGCCTCCGCATTTCCCAATGATGATCTTCCAGTATTCCACCCATAGCCCCATCGTCTGCTCGTCAAGCGCTGCAAGTGCGCGCCGCCATGATTCCATTTGCATAGCGTGCAACTGGTTGAGGAAAGCACAGTATTCATCCGCACGGTGTGCCGGATATTCACGGTATAGCCCGGCGCAGCAACCGGCGCAAAAGTATCGAATACGGTAATCATTCACCTCGGGCGCCCGCTGTATCTGTTCGTCTGTAAGCCCAAGCAGCACGCTTACATCGGTGAGCGTGCCAAAGTACCGATCTACTTCCACGATCGCACAGACGGCGCTCTGCAATTCAAGCCGCCGATCCGCTATCCGAATAATTGGTCTTGTTTTCATATCGGACGGTATTTGGGTTCCTTAATTCCTTCGCTGTCTGCAGATACCACCATACGGTGCCGAGGCTCTGCAATTTCCGTTTCGGTAGCGAAGCGCCGAGCAGGCTCCGCCGATCGGCCAGGCGCGCCGCCGGAATATTTTTGCGTCGAACGGTAATGTCTCGAAGAAGAGAAATTCAGAAAGTGCGAAAGCAAAGAAGCCCGAGTATGGTAGCTTTCGCTTTTGGCGGTTGCCTCGAGGGCAAATGCCTCAAAGTACTCATCAAAATTGACGATCGGGATTTTCCGAGAAAGCGAAAAAGCTTCGCGGGTGCTGTTTTCAGTTTTTATTGAAAGTAACCAATTTTGAAATTGGTTTTTGCTTTCAATAACAATATCTTTCTCTGTATTATTATATTTACTATTCTGTTCGGCATTTTTGCGGATAGCTATAGGCATTTTTGCGGATAGGGTATCCGCATTTTTGCTGGTACCTATCTGCATTTTTGCAGGTAGGGTATCGGCATTTTTGCGGATACACCCTGATAAGTATATTCGGCGCTGATTACCTTTTGACTTATCAATTTCAACATGCAAAAACCCGTTGTCTTGCAATAATTTCACCCACCGACTAACAGTATCAGTTGAGCAGTTATACAACGAAGAAAAATAAGAATTTGAAGCCCAGCAGTATCCTTCGCGATTACAAAGCGCCGTAATTTCGGCGAAGAGAAGTTTGGCGCCGTCAGGAATGACGGTGCAATAGCGCACGTCTGCCGGAATAATCGCAAAGCAACTGGATTTATCTTGTTCTTGCATAATGCAGCGTTGTTTAATCCGTGGCAAACAAAAAGACGGCCTGCCACATACCGCTGCTAAAACACTCTTTGAAGGAGCCATGCTGGGCTAACCAGCTCGGTAAGGACAGACCGCCGTATCTTGAATACAACGCTGCTGGGAGCAATAAAAGGCCCCATATTTGGAGCCTGATATGGCTCCTTCAATAATGTTTTAGCGGGACAAATATACATCGTTTTTGAGATTCAAAAACTTTTTTCACAATTTATTTTTTTCCACCCGTTTATTTCCATGGTCCGTCCGTATGCGATGCTGCACAAAAAGCACAGACATACCTCCGGTTTTCGCACTTTCCCGCCGAGCGCCCTCGGCACCTGGCTGGGTTTCGACCAGCGGTATAGCACACCGTCGGCAAGCGTATCACAGTGATCGCAGATACGCTGCTCATCCGGCACTTCGCTCATGGGAATTTCGATTGCGTTGGATTTCCGATGAATCATATTGCAAGTCGCATTTGCTGATTAGCGTTGTTGACCAAAGCGAATGCTTCTACGTGCTTTCCTGTCACCGGATCTTTTACCCGGCGTTCCAGGTATTCCAAGCGGTACGGCTTACCATCCAGTTCGATGCCGTTTTTTTCAATCTCATTTACGCGGCCGGCTACCGTAGATGATTCAATGCCCATAAACCTGGCGATGTCTTTCCTTGTCACCGGCTTCCCTGAACACGTTTGCATCAAGATATACCGGGCAATACGGTGCCGCAGGGTGTTTCTTTCCGCCGAAGTTGAATGATAGGTTTCTGACGAACTTGTTTTTACGTTACTCATAGTCATAGTACGTGGTTTTTGCAGTCAGGGCCCCGGCAACTCTTACGAGCTGCCGGGTTCTTACCCTAACTAAATCAAATGTTGCTCTGCGTGAGGAAGCCGGGAATCGAACCCGGTCACTCGAAATCACCATTTTGCGCTTTCGCCACTTCCCCGTAAATTTGCCCGCCTCTTTTGGCGGGCGTCATAATCTCTCTCATGAAAATCTTCGCGCCCGGTGCGGATTCGAACCGCATTTAATACCCAATGTCCTTATTGTATTTGCCGCTGTCCCCAGTCCGGCTGCCCCCGGGCAATAATTGCCGGTCTTTCCCGGCTGTCTGTTAAAAAGGAAGATCGTCTTCATCGTATGATTTACCCGCCCTGTCATTCGCCGGGGAATACTCCACATGTACGTTACTGGTTATCTGATTGGCATCGCTGGATGCGCGCACGCTGGTTTGAGTAGGGGCTGGCCCTATCCCTGTGATTTTCTTAATTACGCGATCCAGCATCCACTCAGCCACCGGCATGAAGTCATATTCAATCTTTCCGCCGCGGCCTTCCCATGTACGCGGATCCGGGCGGCCTTGATCTTTCAACACATTCCACTCCGGGGAGCCGATCGTATCTACTCCCTGCCGGATAGAAATACCAATCTGCCTTTTCCCATCACGCGTCATATCGTATGGCGTAAACGTTGCCTTTTCCCACGGCTCGTAGTACGGGTTCAGCATCCGAGCCAGCAGGTTCAAGCTGTTACGGCTGTCCAGTTGCCCGACTTCCCAAATTATTTCTTCACCGCCGCTTTCCACATCAAGCGCCAAGAAAGGCATATCAATCTCCTTAATCTTTTTGCTCATCTTGTAAACAGATTTCACCACCGCGGTGAAATTGGAGAAGATTTCATAGCAGTACGTTCCCGATTCTGAGGTGTACGTCTCGAACGTCCGATTCCCGCAATCAGCGGGAATCGTATCCACCCGAAGTTTAAGCACCTGCCGACCTTCCTTGTCTTTGTCTTTTCGCCCGGTTATCAGGCGCTTTTTTTTGTTTTCTCCGTAAGATTTTGCTTCCATATCGTTAGTAATTAAGTCTGCGTTTGAGTTCGGCTCGCCAAGCCCGCCGTTCGTTTATGATCTCAGACCATGCATTTAGCAGCCGCTTTTCAGTTTCAAATTTGGTTTTGTGCTTGCCGTGAATATGATTCACGACAGTGTTGTAGTGAACACCGGCACGCTTGGCAACCAGTTTGTAGTCGCCATCCCGAATTTCATCTTTAATCTGCTCAATATCAGTAATCATATTTCGTGTTTGCAATGCTTTTAATTCGATTTACTTCCTCTTCGGCGTCCCGGTGATGGCGTCTTGCTTCCCGGTATCTGCGCTCCGCTTCTTCTTGCGCAGAAAGGGCGGCAAAAAAAGCGTCTTTCTTTTCCTTCATCCACATTTCAGCCTGCTGTAATTCGTCCGAAAAAAACCTCGGCACACTGCAGTCATACTCGCAGTATTCTCCGGCTATGTATTCAATTTCTTTAATTACCTGCTTAGGCAAACTTTCCACGTTCATTGGGAATCCACTCATATCCTCAGTACGCATTATTTCTACGTCCACCGACGGCAATTGAGGCGCGCCATTTTCGTCCTCAAACGGCCAAATAGTCACCCGGCACTCCAAAAGGAACTCTTTGCCGCTGAAGCCGCGGTGAATGAAGCGCACCGTTTTGGCCTTTATTTTTGTGGTATCTTTGTGCATTTTGTTACGCAAAATTAAATGATAGCACAAATATAAGTTAACAAAACCAATTAACATACATACCGAGTAAAAAAAAATGTTAATGAGTGTAAAAAAATACATTCATCTAACTAAATCTTTATTTTGCTAACATTTTTCAGTTTTCCCATGGAAAAAAGCGCCGATTCTGCACTATTTAAAAACCTTCTCGATGCGTTAAAACTCACGCCGTCAAAGTTTTGCAAAGAAACTACCATATCTCCACCCATCGTATCCGGCATATTATCCGGCAAGCGAACAATCACTTCAGACGTGATCGTGCGCACCCTCCGACGATACACCAACGTAAACATTGAGTATTTGTTAGGCAACTCCGAATTAATGTTCGTGAATGGTTTCCCGCCAGTCAACCCGGCAGAAGCTATGGCCAAGGAACTGGCCGCGGCAAAAATTGAAATCCTCCGGCTCAAAGCCGAACTGTACGACCTTATGTCTGCACAAAACAAAAAAGCCCCTCCAGGCGGAGAGGCTTAGACAGCAGGTGTTCTAACAAATCACCCCCCGGCTCTTGCGCCGGGGGTGTAATTATTTTAGATGTTCGGGATTCACCCGAATATACATTTCAAAAGTATATCTTTCAGGAGCGTAACGCTGCAAAAAATATTGCAACCGGCGGTGGCCTAGTTGCACTACTCTCCCTTTTCTAACAATTTTTCCTTCAGCAGCCCGCCTTGCCTGCTGCAATGCCTGTCTTTCAGAAGGAGTCAGATTCTCCCATATAACAGGTCTGACATGCTCCCAAAAATCTGCCCAGGCTTCTGCCGGAGTTAAAAGATAGCTCATGCGACAAAGGTAAACGGCATTTGTGAAATTAGTTTAATTTTTTTTTGTCTTTTTATTGTAATTGTGAAATAAGTTTCACTATCTTTGCACAACAAACGAACGAACGAAATATGAGCACACATCCGAACATTGCCGCAAACGTTGTAGCGAACATTACCGCGAAGGATATGGCGAACATTACCGCGAAGGATATAGCGAACATTCTTGGCGTTGGGACGGACGCCGTACGAATGAAATATAAGCGAATGTTCCCCACCAGACCGTTCGATGCAACCGAGCCGTTACCCCGTGAAATATCCGGACGACTGCTTGCCGACGGCCGTAAAAAAGCCGCCGCCAACAAACCGGCAAATAAGCCGGTCACTGCCACGCCGGTAACCATTCCGCCGGCAAAAAAACCTTCCGCGCCTGAATTCAATCTGCGGCGCGCCATGCTAATCTTCCTGCTTGTTGCCCCGACGGCTGCAAGTGTCACCAATATGTACCACGTAACTGGGGAGATCACCGCAGAGCCGATTACGGCGGCGCTATACACCATCGTACTCAGCGTTACGGCACTCGGATTCACGCTTGCCGGTACCAGCTCTTGGCTTACAGCTATTTTATCCTTCTTGCTCATCGGATACGAGGCTTTTTGCAACCTCTCGAGGTTGTATTACGGCCTAATGGGCGGTGTTTGTGGGAATCCAACAAGGTTTCTTGGCACCGTGACCGACATCTTTCACTCAGGTTCTCACGGCACAGCCATTGCAATAGCAGGTTTTTCCGCTGCTATGTTGGCCGCAGTCCAATACACAGCAATTTTCGAAATCAACAAATAATACTTCACGCTATGGAAAAAATGACAAAAGAACAAGCAATCCAGCACATTGAGACTCTTTATCCCCCTGATTCGCAATTTCCTGACGTTCGGGCAACTGGCCGATGGTTAATGGATAAAAATATCGGCAATTCAGTGGGATATAACAACTGGAGAAATTTGCCCGAGCAATCTTTGAAAGAGCTGGCTACAATCAATCTTTTACACGCTAATGAACATGCCTAACATGCCGAAAATTGACTGGTCAAAAGCCCCAAAATGGGCAAATTATTACGCCATAAATGGCTATGATGGTCGTGCTTATTGGTTTGAGGCCCAACCATATCCGGACAAAAAATACAGGGAATGGGATTCAAACGGAAAAATGTTTGAATTTCATCAAAAATATCCAATCCAATACGATTGGGAACAAACACTTATTCAAAGACCAGATAATGGACTTCATTTACTTTCTCTGCAAAATAGCGGGTTTTGAGCCATTCGACGTGCAGAAGCACGGCGTTATCGCTCCAGCCGCTTGGCATGGCGCCAAATCAGCGCCAAAACAAAAAGATCGGCCTTCTGAGTTTGAGGTGGTCGCAACCACCGCATCATCGGTGGCCTTATCCACAAAACTGAAACCGGCAGATGGCGAGCGCACATACGAAGCTCCGGTTAAGTCTGGTACCAGTACCGACACCAGCGGTCGCACGCCCTACCTTACACACGACGACCTGCGCGAACTTGCGCGTCGCAACGTCTCCAAGCGAGCCGCGGAAAAAGCAAAACCACTATGGTACGAAGGTCGGTCATCGGCGGCCATTGCCAAGGCCGTCGGCATGTCGCAGCGGACTATCGAGGGCGCAATAGGGGCATTCAATGCAGCCCTACCGCAAGTCACCGCAGTTGCGGTCGCAAATGATTGATTACTAAACAGGTGTGGTTGCGGTAAATTACCGCAAGTAACCCGCAACTACACCGCAAATAACACCGCAAATGCAAATATTCTGGGTACTCATTCTTATTACTGTATTTTCCTTTCTATGGCATGCCGTATGGCGCACCCGTCAGGAAACGGCCAGACAACTATATTTTAACCGGCTCGCTATGCCGGTTCTGCTCCTACCTGACAGCCCATTCGATACCGGATTCTCCGCCCGTATCGAAGGCATCCAGCGCGCGCTCGAAGCCTCCGGTAATACCTTCAACGTGCGGATTATCGCTACCCCGTACTACGCACCGGTGGGCGACCTTCAGACAATCAACAAGTCATTCGATATGTACGTCCTGCTTCAGGTGCAGGCATGGCTCGAAGCTAGGGAACAGGTAGCAGCCACAGCCTACAAGGCCGCACCAGATGCGGCATTCGAAGTCATTGCCGGTGCAAAAAAAGCAAGTTAGTTTTCATCCAAAAGTAAAACGAAATATGAAACAAGCCGTAACACTTACTTCCGCACAACGCGAACATTACTTTAAACAACTGGCTCCAACGGACGTCGAAATCGTAGTGGTGGAACCAGCACAACGTTCGCCCGTGCTCGAAATATCCGAACGAAAGCCAGACGCATCCGTGCAGGCCAAGCGCAGCGAGATGATTCGCCAAGAGTATGCTCGCCAACAGCAGTTGGCGCAGGCTCAATATTCGCCTGTATCACGCGAATCCGGCGCAATCACACTACTCAAGTTAGGATCACTCGGAGCCGGCGGCGCTCTGGCTTGGGAGATTGCTACTGCCTTTAATCCCACCGCTCTTGCCATCACCGCTGGCGTGATGGCCTTCGTCGGCTTGCTTACTTACCCGCGCAAGTCCCAGCCCCGTGAACAACAACCTACTTGGATGCCAAAGAACCCACATCCAGTACCGGGTTATAAGCAGGCAAATGTCAATATTAATCCTGTCATTAATGTGTCCGTAAATGTGCAACAATGAAAAATAAAAAGACAAATCAAACATCACTTTTCGAGCGCCTGATTATAACCACAATAGCAATATTCGCATTTGTGTACTTGGTTTTTATTTTTTCATCACCAAAACAGGTAGTTGATTGCAAAAAATGCAATCAACAACTACCTTTGTAACGCGTAAGGCAGCAAAGATGTAGTTAAAATGGTATTTGGTTTCCCCCGCTGATACATATTAGCGGGGGTTTTTTATTCGTTCAGAGATGTGGCTTCCTTAGTTCTGGAATAGTAGTGAAACATAATCGGTACTTTCCGATCATCCAAGTGCAGACCGCGCTCCATCACACCAACCGTTAGGCCCAGCGACTGTGCAGCCTGCACAATCCGGTAACGCAGCACTGGGTCGGTACACATAATATCCACCGCCCGGCCTTTCAAGTGCAAGGATGCCGGAGCACCACCCACCAGTTTATTTTTCTCGGAGGATCTGAATGCGGAGGTTATGACGAATGGCGTACCTGAAAGGTGCCGGCATTCGTCGAGCTTACGAAGAAACTCGGCATTCATTTTTTCAGACACATCGTGTCCGTCCATCCGGAAGTCCGCATCCGTGAAATATCGGAGTTTAAGCGTCAGGGGCATCTTCAAATTCAAATTTATCATGCGGCGCCCTGGTGAACTCGATTACCCGTTTTCCCCATGTGAGTTCGCCAAAGTGGCTAATATCAACAATCACGTGCATATTCGGCCTTTCATCACGAATAGCCTCCGCCGCCTTGTAAAGCGCATGAATCGCCTTATCAGCAGCGTCCTCACCAATGGCTTCGTATAGCACCTCTTGTACAGCCTTATTCATCATCATCCATATTATTAGCAGCCCACATTACAGCCCAACTGCACAATAGGCAGGGGCCAAGAAAAATCCAAAAAACAATTTTGGCTACAATCATTTTCATTCCTGTTGCATTCTTTTCAACTTCGGAAATCGCGCTGAAAGTTCATTCACCAGCCACTCCACACGAGATTCCAGCCGCGTGCGCTCCATCTCGCAGCGCCGAATTTCATCAATCTGCGCTTCGATCTTTTTGTCTTGATTAACGATGGTAATTTTCATTTCATTGGTGCGCGCAACGAAGTCGTGGTACAAGGCAATAATAGCCAGGGAAAGAAGTACAACGGTGCCTCCTTGCTTTCTGATCCACTCAAGAAACAACTTCTGGAACTCCATGCCGAATGAGTAATTTTTGTTCAAAATTAGCGCCATTTTGTCCCTTATAATGCAAAAGGCGCGCCTTTTTTCACATAAAATGCTAACTAATTGTGAATGTTATCCCGCTGTTTCCGGATAGCCCTTGAAGATAGGTCACTGCCGCCTTTTCAAACAAGCTGTACGCTTGTGCCGTAGCGCCCGTGCCAGTCATAGTTTCAGCATTCAGCACATTTTTGGCCAAATACAGCGTATGTTGGCCCATGGTATTATCATTGGCATCCCGAGCAATGAGGTTAAGTGTTGCGCCCTGATTGTTATTGATCACGGCCTGTACTTCAATTTTTGGCTCAAAATATTTGATCGCATTCACGATCGTACTTGTGTCCATAAGCACCACATTGGCGCCGCTTGATACTGTAATCATATATTAGAAATATTCTACGTTCCAGCGCCACGCGTACTGCGTGGACGCCGCTAAAGTTCCATTGGCGGTGAATGTCAAGCCCGTACCATTTGCGGCGCTTACATATACCTTCGTGATGTCCGTAGCCGCCTGCGTGGTGGCTGCGCAAAAAACAGGATTAGAAGCTGTCGCTCCGGTTACACCATAAGTTACGTTCAGGATTGGCGCATTCGCCGAGGGAGCCGTACCGGTCGTCACAAAAATATAAAATCCATTTTTCCCTCCAGTCACCTGAAATGTAGCACCAGTACCTGCTCCCGTCCCCAGCGTCACTGTCGGCGGGTTATTGGTATTGAGCATCACCAGCGATCGTGTTCTGCCGGTGTTATTGTCAATCTCAAACGCTGGCGCGGTATTATTTACGCCAATTTTTGTAGTCGTCTCATTCGTAATAGTCAGGCCATTTGTACCGGTAGATGGATTAGATTGAGGCGCAATCCTGAAAACATCCAAGTTGCTGTTATCAACTCCAAGCGACCAAGACATTATTCCCAACACACTCATTACAATATATGGATCACCGCCGTTTGCTCCGCCCACAGTTAATTGCAACTGCGTGTTACCGACCCCCGATGTATTCCACTGATTGGATAGCAGCATGTATATCAATCCAGATGTACTGCCTTGCGCTCTAATTACCTCTTTCGTACCACTCGTCCCCACCGGTGCAATTTGCAGGTTGGCTGATGGCGTGGCAATGCTGCCTATACGCAGGAACAGGTTGGTATTATCCCACAGCAGGTTGCTACTACCTCCAATAGTATTGGCGGCCGTTCCGAATGCCACTTGGGTGTTGGATATGGAGCCGCCAATGCCACCGGTGCTGATCGTGGCATATTCCAGCCCGGTGCCGCCTGAGTTTACCCGAAGTACCTGCAATGCCGTGCCGATTCCTGTAAGCCCCGTGCCGCCCCGGGCCGTTGGCAACGTTCCGGTAGTCAACTTTGCGGTATCGAGGTTCGGGATGTCCGCCGGTACCAGAGAGCGGAATAGCGGTATATCTGATCCACCAGATGCAGGCCCGGCAAACACATAGTTGGTGGCCGTTGTATTCAGATTCAGATTAAGGGTTCCTGATCCAGTTACCGGCGAACCTGTTACAATGAATATGCCAGGAGCCGTTAATCCAACGCTTGTTACGGTGCCAACGTTAGGCGTCCAATACTCCAGTGCAGTCCCGGTAGGGTTCACGCGCAGCACTTGTGTCGCAGCTCCGATCGTATTCAGCCCGGTGCCGCCCCGGGCCGTTGGCAACGTTCCGGTAGTCAACTTTGCGGTATCGAGGTTCGGTATGTCGCCAGCGACCAATAGCCGGAACGTCGGCACATCGCCGCCGCCAGATGTCGGCCCGGCAAATACAAGGTTGGCCAATTGCGTCACCAGCGCCGCAGTCAGCGTACCTGAAGAAGTCACCGGTGAGCCGCTTACGCTGAACAAACTCGGCATCGCAAGCCCTACACTTGTAACGCCACCGGTGCTGATAGTGGCATACTCCAGCGCCGTGCCGCCTGCATTCACGCGCAGCACCTGCAATGCCGTGCCGATCGTGTTCAGCCCCGTGCCGCCCCGGGCCGTTGGCAACGTTCCGGTAGTCAACTTTGCGGTATCGAGGTTCGGGATGTCGCCGGCGACCAATAGCCGGAACGTCGGCACATCGCCGCCGCCAGATGTCGGCCCGGCAAATACAAGGTTGGCCAATTGCGTCACCAGCGCCGCAGTCAGCGTACCTGAAGAAGTCACCGGTGAGCCGGTTACGCTGAACAAACTCGGCATCGCAAGCCCTACACTTGTAACGGTGCCACCAGACGCCGAAGGAATAGGTTCCGCCTGCCAGCCATTTACCGCATCCCATGTCAGTACATGTCCATCCGTTGTACCAGAGTATGGCGCCCATTCATCTCCATTATGCCGCAATATTTGTCCCAGCAAACCATCCGGCAGATTCATGCCGTCACCCCCTTCCCCCGTGTACTTGTTGAGAACAGAATACAAAACGTAGGCATCTTTTGGGAAATCGTAATCAATAGTCTTGCTGGTAACTGATAGCGATGTATCCCCGGCGTTGGCGGTGGCCGACACAGTAAATCCTTCAATTCGCCCGTTTTGGGGATTGACCAGAAATATATCATCACCGGCAAGGTAGGCATTAGCCTTCACGCCGAATTTCAGCGGAATAGAGGTCACTACACCGGAAGTAACTGCTCCAGAAAGATAATTGGTGGCTTGCGTTGCCAGTCCCAGTTCTGCCAGCCCGCCGGGCGTGCCTTTCACATTGCTTTCGGTCTGAAATTGTCCGGATGATCCACCGCCGCCTGGTGCAGTCGTAGGATAAGTTGTTGGGTCTGGCACGCGCACAATCGGCCCCGAATTATGGCCGCGGTTCACTCCGGCCGCATACCAGGTGCCGGTAGCCACGCCCGTCTGTGTCTCAAATTCGGCCTGCATCAACAGGTAGCCAATGTTATCTGTTGTCACGATCCGCGAATGCGGAAAGATATTACTGCCGGCTATTCGACCATCCAGCAGGCGCAAGGGTTTATCCTGCCCGGAGAGTATTTCAGCGGCAATCAGGTTCCCAAACTCAAAGTTAGTCGCGTCAGTCCCTTGGCGCCAGGTGGCCGTTGTATCAGTCCACGCCGATCCGTTTGCGCTGGTCTGCAATTTCACGGGCGTCCAAGGCTTCACAGCATGCCCAAACAAGGAGTTGAAATCAACCGCTTCACTATTACCAGTGTTCGTATTACTGACCGTATAATATCGGTTGGACTCGTAATTGTTCGCATCGTCAGTTTTCAGCATGATGAAAACCAAGTCGCTGAAACGCCAGTCATTTACCGTTACCCCTTGATTATTGCCCGTGTTTTTTTCACCGGCAAGTGTATCAAAGTCAATTGTCAACGATTGTACCCCGGATGGCAGCACAGGTGTAACGATTGAAAAATCGAGAAAAGTGGTAGCCGTAGTGCCATAAAAAAAATCCGTACTGATCTCGTAGTACACGCTGCTGATCTCCCACGCCTGCGGCTCCCTGATAATGATATTAATTGGATTGCCTGACCCATCTACACCCGGATCGGTAAAAGAGCGCAGCCGATGCCCCGTATCCAGTACAATATCCGCGCGAAAAATATATCGCCACGGATCAGTGTAGCCGGAAATGCTGAGGTTGAAGTACACCCTTCCGGAAATCCGAAAGTACGTAGTAGAATCAAATTCAATATTGGATAAGGAGGTAGGGTTGTTGTTCCCCGAGGTCTTAAACCACTTGTACCCCAATCCCTCGAGGTAGTTTTTGTTGGTTCGGTGATCGTAGCGTACCAGCGTCCTTTTGATCGCCGGAAGGTAATTGAATACCACCGTGCTAATTTTGTGTCCGATCGCCGAATTGTTTATCAGCTTATCCGATTGCGCATTGATCACACTGGAAATAAGCGATCCAGCAGCGCTGTACCGCCTTTCCGGGTAATTATCCAGCGAACGTTCGTTGATCTGCTCAAAACGATAGGAGCCGCCGGAAAATATAAGCCTGGCACACCAGTGACGACAGATAATTTCCAGCACCTCATAGCACGATTTGAACTCCCACACATCCCCGGCATCTGCGCCGGTACGCTTCGAAAATACCTCGCCGGATACCCGCGTGAGCGCCAACGGGTCTTTACCGGCAGCCGGCGCGCCAATAGTGGAATCAACCCAGTTTACGACCGTGCGCAGGAAGATGCCGGATGGAAAGTAGATAGCCGAAAGTCCGTCTTTTTTCAAACAATTCAATACATGCTCTAATACCGGAACGTTCCCGTAAGGCGTAGCCGTCGGGAAGGAGCCAACTGCATAATCAATGCCTTTCAGCCTGGCAAGTCCGTCGGTAGCAGTAATCTTGAAGGTGTAAGCATCCGCCAAATCCTCGAACCCGCTCAAATCCGGCAGCACATATCCGCACCAATACAATGAGTACCCTGTGCCACCATTATACTCAACGGACACCGTGTAGCGCCCTTCCGCGCTGCTGATCAGATTATTGGCAAATGTTTGAATAACGGAATCGGTAAGAGCCGTCACTACTACATCAATATCGCAACTACTTCCTACGATTGGGTTCAGCCGGTTTTTTCCATCGCCATTATATCGAACGCGGGCCCCACCGGCGGCTAATTCAATTTGCGTGGCCGTGCCTCCCGGACTGCCATCATTGATATTGACGCGGAAAGTTCCGCCCTTTATGGAGGGATATATTGCTTGTAGTACGGTTGCCATTACCTAACCCTGCGACGGTTCGCCGCCGCGCGTTCGCTTGAAATTAAGATGTCCTCACCTCGGATAATGCCGTACACTTCTGTTTGCCCGGCGCCTTCCTGGCGAAAAATATTCCGCAACTTGGATTCAGGCGCCGCAATTTCCGGATTCGATCTGGCTCCAGGGTATTCACCCAGCAGCGCCAGCGTCGGGCCGGATATTACGCCACCAGACGCAAGCGCCGGGATTCCTACGCGCCCAATCACATTGTTGAAAAGCGCGCCGGCTGCCGCACCGGCTGCCGCACCAATCGCCAGGTTGAAGGGGAATGGCACCGTTTTCAGCGCGCTGGCCACCGTGGAAGCTACCCCTTCTATAATGTACGCACGGGCTACTTTGGCGGCGCTTCCCAAGGCTGCCTGCGCAAGCTGTTTAAACGACGTGGCGCCCTCATTGGCACTCTGTGCCATGGCTTTCCCAATAGCAAGCGCGGCGTTTTCTACCACCGATCCTGATTCCGCTATTTGCTCTACTGCCTGCTCATAGGCATCTGAAAAAGAAAGCGTGCCTTTTTCAAGCCCATTCATAATTGCCTGAACCGTTGTCATCGGCTCAATCGAAGCTTGAATAGAGGCCGTAAAATCACGTATTCCTTGCGCTGTATCTCGAAATCCTTGGGCATCCGGCGGCACAATCCCGAAAGCACCATCCTGTACATTCGTGGGATCGGCCACCGGCCGCTGGATACCCGTTGAGCCTGCCTGCACGGTGGGCAAAGTTGGCGTCGGGTCAGAAAAGAAATTCTTCAGCGAATCCCATTCTTCGCGCAGTTTTGCGGAGGTGTCTTTCGTATCCTCCAGCCGCTGATTCAGTTTTTCTACATCCGGCGAAGCAGATGAAAATCCGGCTTTCAGCAGTTTGTCAATCGAGGAAGAAAGCAACTTTATTTCTGCTTCGGTATCCCGACTCCCATCCCCGGCCAGTTGTACGCGCTCTTCGTAGGCGTTCAAGTTAGCATTGACCGCGGCAAGCGCAGAGGCCATTTTTTTTGTATTATCCGCACTTTGTCCGGCCGCTGCTGCTACTCCGTTTACAGATGCAGAAGCCGCTGCAGCCGCCCCGCCAAACTGGTTGGTAATGTCCGCTGCCGTTTGGTTTTCGTCAATTAGTTTTTGCAGTGCCGCTATCTGTGCTTCATACGCTTTTTTGGCGTCGTTTGCGTTTTTTACCGCTTGTATCCCACCTTCCTGTAAAGCTTCTTGTGCCGCCGAAAGAGATTGCAATGGGTTCAGCACGGATTTTATAGCAGATTTTGTCGCGATAAATCCTGTTTGCAATACTGTCAACTTGGATTCATCTTTCAGATCCGCGAGATTTGTTTTAATCTCGGCAATCTTATCAACAGCCTGCTTTACGGTTGCGGCGCGGATCAATTCTTTTGTGTAGGCCTTGAGCGCCGTGGTTACATCTTCCGTAGTAGCTCTTTCCGCGTCAAGTTGGCCGAAATATGTCGGATTAAGTTGTTTAAGCGCCTCAATTGCGCGCCTTTTATCATCACGGCTTGCATTTTCGCGCGTGAAAACGCGCACCAACTCTTCTGCCTTGGTTGCTTCCTGCGCTGCTGATTCAGCAGCTGATTTTTGCACATCAGACAGAGCTTTTTGCGCCGCCACTGTTTCATTAACTCTGTTGGTGAGCGTGTAGAAAGCAACGCCCAAGGCTACTACAACGGCAATCACCGCACCGATCGTAGTTGCCTTGGTCGCCAAGTCAAGTGCTTTCCAACTCTGAACAAGTTTTGTGATTCCCAGTGTTGCCGCCAGCCCGTTAGATTGAATGGACTTAAAAAATGCTACCACGGCGGGGCCTGTGCCTGCAACTGCTTTCAGTCCTGTTACCAACTGAGCGCCAACGCCATTTAAAACGCTGATGACTTTTACAACCGGCCCGGCTGCTACTGCAAGCAGGGCAAATTGAACCACCGCACGCTTGCTCGAATCTTCGAGGCTTGTGAAGTAATCTACAATTTTGGTCAGCGCCCCAATCATTGTATCTGCTACCTGGCCAATGTTAAACGTCTTATCAATTTCATCACCCAACCTGGCCATTTGGTTTTTCAGCCCCGATGTCAAATTCACCAAAGCGTTGGTTATGCCGCCTTGCACCCGTGGGAGCGTTTCCAACTGCTTGGTTATACCCGCGATAAATTGCTCTGCCGTGATTCCCATTTCCCGAAGCCGATCCGCGCTCCTGGTGCCGAATGCCTGCTCCATGGCCTTGGAGATGACCGGCATATTTTCCTGAATGATTGTTAAGTCCTCTTGCAGGATTCTTCCCTTCGCAATCATTTGCGTGAACTGACGAGTCACGCTGTCAAGTTCCAACGCCGTGCCACCAGTGGATGCGACTGCGTTGGCAAGTTGTACCAGTATGCCCCGGGCCTCTTCCGCCGCAAATCCGACAGATTGCAGACGAATAGAGCCGCGAACGGCCTGCTCAAAATCAAGCCCCGGTGCAAGCGCTGCTTGCCGAAGGGCATCTAATTCGGCTTTTGCTTCGGATACGCTTCTGCCAGCATCCACGAATGTAGATTCAAGTGCCAGGCGTAACGATTCTATTTCTCCAGCAGCCTTGATAGCCGTGCCGCCAAACAAAGCAAGCGGAGCAGAAACGGCAATCGTCAGGTTATCGCCCAAAGATGACAATGAAGAAGCGCGGCTTCGCATTGTCTCTATCATCGAGGTAAATTTTGCCTTTAATACGTCAGACTCACGCTGAACAGCTTTCAGCTTGTTGGCTAACTCCTGAACCTGCGGCGAAGCAGCCTTAAACCCTGCCTTCAGCAGCCGATCAATACTATCCTTCAGAAATTTGGTTTGCTCCGCCGCCGTTCTGCTCCCGTTACCGTAGAGTTCTAACTTTTCATTGTACGCAGTAATTGAGGAGTTTACGGATGCAACCGATTTTCGCATCGTAAACGTTACCTTTTCCAGGTTCTTTTCGAACTCGGTAGTAACAAGGCCCAGGCGGACGTTCAAATCACTAATTGTCGGCATACTGTGATTCTAATTTGATACCCAATTGCTTTTCGAGAATGGCAATTGCGTCAAGTTCAAAAGACTTCATTTCCTCAAGATTGAACGGTTCAAACACCGGCTTTTCTACCTCCCACTCGAACTGGAAAAGTTTCTTGGCCGACAGCCCGCCGGACTTTTTCCCAACGTGCGGCAACACAGCCAGCCAGCCGATAAATCTGGCGCGCTCCCATTGCCGCCGCTCCTGTTGGATATACGCTTTTTGCCGGGCTGCAAAATACCTGGGCGTGCTGTCCCAGAACTCGCTTTCCGACATTCCTACCATCGCGGCCGCTTCAATCAGTTCTTGCCACGCCGTCGGGCCGGTGACGGGCGCGGCGCCTTCTTTTTTTCGGTACCTTCGGATTGGTCTGCTTTCGGCAATGATTCGAACAGACATACGAATACAGCCTGCATAGCCTCCGAATCATCGAATAGCCATTCGGCCACATCCTCTTCCTCGAAATCCACGGTTACGCCTTCCTTCCTGTGCGCATATTGCAAGCCCACAAACGTGAGCTTGGTCAATGGCACGATTGAAAAAGATTCCGCCGCTTTTCGACCCGAATTTTGAAGCATTGTGGCAGCATCTTCCAGCTCCATCTGTTGCGGATTAATGCCCGATATTGCAGATGCCGACCTGGTGATCATGTCAGCAACCTGCAATACCAGGGCATTGTAGTTGTTACCGGTTGTAACTTCATAGTTGTACGCTACCCGATGCCCGAAAGCAATAGGTCTTTCTTTTCCGCCGATTTTGATGTAGTCAATCATTAGGTCGTTGCTTTTGCCAGCGCGCCGCTGCCGGTGATTTCGAACGAGAAGGTTACGGCTTCGTCGTTGCCGTTGGAGGTCAGTTCGAGCGAGCTGATGTATCCGGTTCCACTGAATTTCGTGTCACCGGTTACCCCGGTCTGAAATACGATCGAGACGGCCGTCTGGTTGTTCCAGGCATCCCACAAGACCGTGTAGCCGTTGGTTGCAGAAAAAGCCAGCAATCCTTCACCGGATGCAGTCCAGTTCTTTACGCCCGGTTGCTGAGCGCCCCAAGCGCCTGCATCCTTACACGTTGTTTCGAACATGTTGGTTGTCTGCGAAAGGCTTGCATTCGTCTGGCAGGTGATGAGGACAGGCGTAGTGCTGCCCGTGTAAAAAGCCATGTTTTTGGCCAAAACCGTTCCTGTGGTCGGCATAGATAGAAAATTTAGACGTTAACGTTATTTTTTGAAAGTCAATGCTTCCTTGGCTTGCGTTTGCGCTTCGATTGCACCCGGCTCGGGGATACACTCGGTAAGTTTTGTTTCGGTTGGATCGAATTTGAAAGTGCGCGCATCATCCGGCACTTCGGCAGCCTTTCCTTCAGCAATTAGTCCGCGCGCGAATGATTCGTCAAAGCCGCCTACCCAGCCGGGCTGCCACGCTGTTCCGTTGATTTCGATCGTTTTTGTGATTCGTATTTTCATAGTATTATCGTTTGAGCACCACCGAGTACTCCGACATTTGTCGGAATTTTTCAGGTACATCTGAATACCCGGTTATTATGCGTTGTAAGAAAATGCCGGTGATATTGGCGGTTTGCTGGTAGTCTATTGCGGCTCGAATAGCCTCGGATGCCTGGCATGCGCTTGCAAAAGTGGACCCATATACGTCTATTTGAAGCCTATGCACATCCATATCCGAAGCACTGGTTTTGGTGTTGTTCGGTTCCGTTCCAGTTACATTCAGCGCCGCGCAGGGATATGCGCTTCCCTGGGCAATGATTTCAGCGTACACCCGGCCAGACAGCAGGTTGTTGGCCGTGGTATTTGCGGCAATAAGTTCGCGAATTGGCTGAATGATATTCATTTTACACTTTTTTCAATTTCCTTCTTCAACAGCGTGACTGCTTTTTCCAGCACCGCAGGGCCGGCAGATTGTACGGCAGGCCGCACAAAAGGCCCTGGCTTGATGCCGGAACCCGGCGCCCCAAACTCCATCCAGTGCGCATAATAGGCGTCGGTTCGGATGCCTTTAAAGTCGCCTCGAGGATTGCTCTTATTCAAGTTTGGCCCCACAAACACAGCAGGCGACTGATTGAAGATCAAAATCTTGAAAGACCGCTTCAAGTTTCCCGGGTAATAGGTTGCTACTACCTCTCCGCCCACGGAACGGCTGTGAGGCTGATCTGATTCCGGTGCGCGCACCTGAATTTCCTGAATCAGCGGTTGTGCCGATCTTTTGTAGATTGACTGCATCCTTTTCTTTGAGTTCGCACTCATACGGCGAAGCTTATCGCGCAACTCGTTTATTTCGGCGTTTATGCCGGAATTGTCGTTTATCTTGGGCATTACTACTCCCTCCTTTCTGCGGTTAGTTGCAAATATTGATTCAATCCAATTTCGGCTATTCGGGTAATATCGTACACGTTGCCATTGTACGTTATTCGATCTGTGAATTGCACATCGCGTTTCCAGATCACGAATACGGTGTTTTGCGTAGCAATTTTCAAGGCGTTAGCCATATCTTCACCAGATCCGGTTTGCGGATGATCAAGAGAAGCCCACACAGTAGCCAGATTGGAATACGATTCCACCCGGCCACCGTGTGAGTCCACCGTCACCGTTCGGCGCTGGATAGTTATGCGCCGATTCAAATTACCTATGTAAGTCTTAGACGCCATTTTTCGGCCGGAGCACGTAATAGAGTATCGTGGCGAGGGAAAAAATAGAAGTGACCACTCCCTGCCAGTTGCCGATCAGGGCGGAATCCAACAGGTCACGAACGCGCTGAAAAAAATCAATTGGAAGAGCCGGAACAATAGCGATCACCGCAGTACCAATATAGTTCCAGGTATTGGCGCTTCTGATCCATGCTTTCCAGTCCACGGTTGCGCTTTTCATCTTCTCGCGCACCAGGCCTGCGCCTGCCACGATGCCGAATAGCGCCTCAACAATACCGCGAAGCTCACCTTCCGGGAATCCGACCCATAGCCCGCCAATGGCGAGCACAATGGCAAGCGTAAAATTGGTTGATTTAAACAAATCGTTAATTTTCATAATATTAGTTTATTAACAGTGAAATCGAAGGTAGGCCGACATGAGCGCATCGGATGCACTCGGCAAGGATTGTGTTGGGTCTTCACGGTTGGTGTACAGTTTCCCAATCATCAGCAGGAGCGCAGTTTGAATGTCGTTAGGCACATCAGACGCTTTTGTGCCGAATCCGGCGGTATAGGTTATCGTAACCGCCCCGGCACGGTCTGCTACCGTGGATGGATATTCGTACCCAATTTTAGGCGCAACAAACGAAGCATTGAGATACCTTCCTGAGTAATACTCAGCAGAATCCCAAGTTTTGGTGGTGCCGTCAGCGTCCAGATACTGGATACTGGTGATAGCTACAATAGGATGAACACGCAGTTCGATTGCTCTGGAAGAAAAGCCGGGAAATTCGCGGTGCGTCTCCACGTAGGTCTGGCTCAGCAGCGAAAGGCCATAGTGTTGCTCGATCGTTTTTGCACAGCCACGGATCAGGCCTATTACGTACTCATCGTCGTAATTAAGGTCCTCATTGCGCAGATGTTGGCGAACGCGGTCGAGCGTTACTGGAAGATCGGTATACGCCGATGTAATCCGATATGATTCGTATGTGTGTTGCTTCATCAGATGTACCATATCAAACGGGGAGTATAGAATGCGCTGGAGTATATAAGGTTGGCGTTATTGCCGGTGAGCGTCACGGCGGCCGTGTCGGTCTCTAATTTGTTTGTTTTTGCAAAGTTCGCAGGGCCACCGGTGAGTGTGTAATTGCGTCCATCGGCAACTAACCTGAAAGTTCGGAAGATTGCATCATTAGCAGTCACAGTCAGGATCGCAACCGAAGCCACCAATTTTTTATCCTGGTTGAAATCTGCAGCAAGCCCAACCAGTGAATATGTTTGCGTGTCCGAATTAAGGCGGCGAAAGCTTATCAGCCCGGCATCTTGACCGGTAAGGGTGAAGTTCCGGCTGTCTGCTAATATTCTGAATGCTCGATTAGAATCTTGCCCGGCAAGCGCGAGGGCAGCCGGCTCCATCATAAGCCGCGCGCCGCGATTCACGTTAGCAGCCTGACCGGCGAGCGATAACACTCCTGTATCAGCCAATATCTTTCCGGCAGAAAGGAAATTGGCAACTTGCCCGAACAGATTGAATTGTGAAAATTCGCTGGTAAGAAATCGGTTGAGATTCAATCCGGTGCTTTGCCCAAAAAGCAAAAATGATGAGCCGGAAGCGGTCACATACGTTCCGAAGTTCAGCCCGGCAGCCTGTCCGGTAAGCGTGAATGCGGCCTGCTCCATTGCGATCCGGGCGCCCCGGTTGAGATTGGCCGGTTGCACGCCGAGCGTGAAGGTTCCGATTGCGGCATCCAGATTGCCCGCGGTAATGAATCCGGCAGCCTGTCCGGCCAGCGTGAAGATTGCCTGATCGGCAATAAGCCGAGCCCCGCGGTTGATGTTTGAATCCTGGCCGGTAAGCGTATAGGTTGCCTGATCGGCTGTAAGAGGACGGCCGCGGTTAAGATTGGCATCTTGCCCACCGAGCGTGAAGGTTGTCTGTTCAGCTATAATCCGGGCGCCCCGGTTGAGATTGGCCGGTTGCACGCCGAGCGTGAAGGTTCCGATTGCGGCATCCAGATTGCCCGCGGTAATGAATCCGGCAGCCTGTCCGGCCAGCGTGAAGATTGCCTGATCG
>Ga0209229_10000148_pt1 | contig 26652 bp, 29 predicted proteins | sample SanBayMetagenome_FD_187466 | JGI IMG/M metagenome (GOLD analysis project Ga0209229, IMG submission 187466) | Freshwater and sediment microbial communities from dead zone in Sandusky Bay, Ohio, USA (SPAdes) (version 2) | ecosystem: Environmental > Aquatic > Freshwater > Lentic > Sediment... | reverse complement strand
TACCTGGTTTGAATTTAAACTAGATGCAGTTTTCCAACCCAAGAAATAATGAATATTTGCTTTTAATTGTTGTAAACCAATTTGTTCTTTTTGGGATAGATTATCATTGGGGTATTGGGCGATCGCATTTTCTAATTCTTCTAATTCAGGATGTTCAGGCGGTTGACGATTTAGTATTTTTCGATATTGTCTTTCAAAGTTATTATCGTCTAAAATTGCCTGACTTTCATCAACCATTATGGAATGGGGAAGGGAAATAAACCGACTATTAGAAACTGGATCAATTTCTAGGGGTTGGGGAAGTCGATAAACTCGAAAATAAGCCAGAAAAATATGACCCCGTTGTTCTAGGGTTTTGTGTAACCCTTCGGCTGTCCAAACGGTTAATTTTGATAAAGTTTCTAACTCTTCTGGTTTATCCAAGGTTTGGCAAAGTTCACATTTAGCCCAAACTTTAATTTTAACTTTATCCTGATTGAGTTCTGCAATACTCTGTTTAGCTATTGGAATAAAACCCGGACGATAATATTGTTCTAACGGTAAGGAATTAAATTCTATATCCGTCGGATAAAGGGCAAATCTTTCCCCTAGGTGCATAAATCTGGGAGGCATAACTAAGATATTTCGACCTTGGTTTAAGGCTTCAATATCAGGTGCAGGTAAACATAAAGCTATTGCTATAGATAGCTGATTCATGATAGCCATGATTGATTAATTTTCTCCTTTTATTTCAAATGAAATGCTATCTTCTGGATAGCCAAATAAAGCTATAATGTTTTTAACATTTCTCACAATTAAGTTTGAACTTAAGTTAATTTCTACATAAATATTGGTTCCTTGAATTTGCTCTGATTTTTGCAATTGACTCGGATCGATACTAAAGTAAGGACATTTACGAGTTTTGAGAGTAAGAACTTTATCAAATTCGCTTTCATGGCTATTATTCATTAAATTACAAACAGTAATTAGTAATTCTTTCCAAGAACCCACTTCATATTTAGAACCCTGGAAAATAAAAGCAGAAATTTTCTTTCCTTTATAATCAGGTTGAGGATTCGGAGGTTGAGGATTCGGAGGTTGAGGATTCGGAGGTTGAGGATTCGGTTGATCAGTTCCAGTCATGCCAATAATCAACTTTTTCTTTTTATATTTATTCCCAGGTTGAGAATTCGGATTATCAGTTCCCGTCAACTTAGCAATTATTTTTTGATGTTTACAACTAATAGAGGGTACATCAAAATGTTCTGCACACCAAGCTAAGAGTTCTCTGACTGAAAGTTTCTGTTTACCTAAATCTCTTAACTGATTTTCATCAAATGGGTAGACTGGATGAGGTGGAGTTAAATGCCGAGGTTTGTATAATTTCTCTTGCAACCATAAACTCACTAAATCAATAATAGAATTACTATTTAGATGCTCTAACTCAATAGTTTTACCGTTAGAATATGTTGATATTCTATCTACAATACCACCTCGCATATTCTTGATCGCATTTCTCCAAACATCAGGTAAAACAACGGTCAGAATAATCACGCCTTGACCTAATTCTGATTGCATCAAAGAATTATAAAGATTGCCAACTAATTCTGCAATAACTTGAGAGGTTGTAAACCCAGCATCATTAACTTTTAACGATTCAATTTCATCAAAACAAATAATAACTGAGTTATAATGACTCACTAAGTTAAGAATCTGCAATATAGAATTAAAAGCCTCAGCTTCTCGTTCTTGGTTGGTTTTATGGAAGTTAGGAGGAAGCCCTAAATAATCCGCAGTTGTTTGATCCAGAGCATCTCCCGCTAACCATTTAATGGCTAAAGGTGAATAATCTTGAGAAAGTGTCCATAAAATCGCACGAACAATATAGGTGTCGGCTAGAGGTTTAGATTGCAAAATTTGTTGACTGAGTGTAGTAATTAAATTTTCATCCTCATTCAACAAATCGGTATAAACTTGATCAAATCGGTTAACCAGTTGAGGAGGAAAAGCCATAGGCGCATTCGGATCAATTGCTTTAAGAGCTTCATTTGCCATTGCTGCTGCTACTTCTTGCCACTGTGATACGCCTTGACTACCAGGATAAGCTAAACTATTGGCTAAAGTTTGTTGAAATTGATATTTAATTAAATTGAGATCAGTATATTTATTGGCATTACCATAAACAAATAATCCTCCCCCTTCTTGTTCAAGATGTTTCCGAATGCGTTTTAAGTTGTGAGTTTTTCCGACTCCTTGTGAAGCTGTCCAAACCAGTGTTGCTACTTTTTCATGACTGGATTGACTATTTTTAACTTGTTCAAGGGCTTTAAAAACTGTATCTGACGCTTTTTTGTTTAATGATGTTAAATCAGGAAACCCTTTACCCCAGATATTTTGCTCTTGAACTATACCAGCATTCTTAAAAGGGTTATCACTTTTAATGGCTGCATGAATTTCGTTAAGTGGAGAAACTGAAGGATTAGTCATCGTGTTTAGGTGTGAGGGTGGAAACAACAAAGAAATCTATATTTAATTGTCAGAATCTAAGCGCTGAATATAATAGCGAAATCCACCACTCGGTAAAGTAATGGAGTCTTCCCGTTTATCCGGTGTTAAATCAGGCATTTCTCCCGCCATGAGTTGTAAAATATCGTTAGCTTGCATTTCTAAAATCCATTCATTAAATTGTGAACGAGTAACCTGATCACCGATAGTCCGTCGGATGCGATAAATGGGGACTAAATCATTTAAGTTATAATCTTTATTTAATTGATCATACACCTGAAGAGCGATCGCTTTAAACTCTTCATAAGAAGCAATAACAGGTTGCTTAACCGATGTAGTGGGAATTCCCCCTTGATTCAATTCTCGAATTAACTTAATTAATCCATTCCCTAACCGAGAGGCGATAATCGTTGTATCAAAAGCAAAATCAGAATTTGTTAACGCCGCGATTAACATTTGTTTTCCGGTATCGGTCAGAGACACCATTACGGTTTGATTTCGCTTATAAATTTTGATCGCATCTGCGGCTTGTAATTCTTCGTAAAGACTTTGAGAAACGCCAAAGTTTGTTCCCTGACGCTTTTGTTTGAGTTTACTGTTCAATTCACTTTTTTTAACTTCACTATTGCTACAACTCATGGCCCATAAGGTTAACAGAAAGCGAGTTTTGTTTGTTACCTCATTGGTAGAAGCAACAGCATTAGAAGAATCTATAGAAGGTGTTGATGACATATTATCGATGACCGTCTTGAATAAGCTGATTAAATTTTACATCAAATCGGGAATAATTAAAAGCTGAGATATTCAGTTTAACGAGCATCAATCCGTACATTTAGGGAAAGTTAAAATATTTTGATACCAGAGGAGATTGTTAGAAAACAATCAAACCCCACGACTCAAAATACAGTCGAGAAAAACTGAATTTTTCCGATGAAATTGTAGTTCTGTCAATCTAAAAAGTTATAGGTCAAGTCACTGTCTAAACCAGAGGTAACTTGAGGAATACTAATGGGGATATCTTCATCAATTAAACCATCAGGTGCTTGACCGGAAGGGTCACTCAGAATTTCACAAATAATCGGATTTTTAACAACTAATTCTGATTTTTCGATAAAGTCAAAAATTTGTTCTGAGTTTACCCCATAACTTTCTTGATTTTTGTAAACTGCGTATATTGCTAATAAAGGTTTGATATCTTCCTCTGGGATACGAACCCATTCTCCACCTTTTTCGTCTTGCAGTTCTTTCAGATATTTGTGTGCTAATCTGGCATTACGACCAATTGTTTTAGACCGAACCAAACAACCTCGCGTTAAATCAAATCTTTGATAATTTCCAAGTTGTTTAAGAATGGCTTGAACGGCAATTCCTCCTGATTGCTGAATCACAGCTAATCCAATTTTAACAGGTTGGCTGTTTTCTATGCCATTGATTTTGAAATGCAGATAACAGCTTCTCTGTTTAAATCTTTCAATACTTTTAATTTCGACATTTTCAATCGTTTTTCCGATGATTCGTTCAAAGCTAAAAGCTAAGGTTTCCGCAAGTTGATCACTGTCTTCTAAAAGGTCGGTAATTTTCTGTTCAATTTCTGCGAGTTCATTTTCAAAAGCAGGTTTAACTACATCTAGGTTAGCTGGAGAATCAATTTTGTCTTTTTTCCACTGGGAAGCACACCAACCCAAAACTTCTCTAGTCGTTGGTCTGTTCTTACCGAATTCTATCAGTTGAGCTTCAGTAAATGGATATAAAGGATGAGGAGGAACAACTTGATGCTGGGCGTAAAATTCCTTTAACCATTGAGATACTAATGCGATGATATCATCTGGCTTTAAATAGTTTAAAAAAATAGGTTGTCCCAATTGAGGATAACTCGCAATTCTATGAATAACGGCTTCTGCTTGGGGCAAAGATGTAACTTGTGCCCAAGTGCTTTTATACATTGCTAGAAAAAACAAACCTCGCTTAATATTGTTGAATAAATCTTTAGCCAAACTTGCAGTGATTTGGACTAAGGAAAAACCCGTTAACTCATCAACATAAGGAGCATCAAGTTCATCAAAACAGATAAGCGGAATTTTATATTGACTCACTAAATTCAGAATTTGGCAAGTTGTCTTAAAAGATTCTACTTCTTTTTCACCAGTTTTGAAGTTTGGTAATCCCATATCTTGAGCTTGTCTTTCTGCTAACTCCATCCCCGATAACCAATAGGTTGCATAGATAGCATGGGGACGAGAAAGTGTCCATAAAATAGCTCTGATTATATAAGGATTTTCAATGATTTGATTTTGTTTGGAAAAAATTAAGTCTGTAAAATGATCTACAGCCTTAGTTGAATGTTTATTTAACAAATCAGGAAATTTTTGAATATATTGTTCTGCGCTGTAGTTCCATCCTTTCGCTTCATTAATTAAATGAGCCGCTATTTCTTGCCATTGCATGATGCCTTCATATTGACCATAAGCTCTTAAACTAGAAGTTAGGGTTTCCAGAAATTTGCTTTTGATTTTAGAGAGTTTTTCTCCATAGTCTCCCATATAAATAAACAAGACTTGATCCGTTTGTTTATAATGATGGCGAATGCGACTAAGCACTTGAGTTTTACCTAATCCTTTTTCACCAAAAACTGTAATCCCTACAGTTTGCATAGAGTTTTGATTGATTTTATTAATAACATCAAAAACCGTATCAGAAATATGAGCATTAATTGAGGGCACATCAGGTAAACTTTTGCCCCAAACTTGAGAATTTCTAACCACTGTATGTCCAGCAAACGGATTATGTTGCTGAATCAGCGCGTCAATGTTACTAAACTCAGAAGTATTCATGATTTAACCAAAAATAATGGGTGAATAAGGAATAATTAGAAAAGCTTTATAACCGTTTAGCATAACAACGTAAGCCAACCAGTTCTATGCTGATAGAATCTTCAATTTTGTCTGGTGCGCTATCTTCTACGCTACCTTCCATCAACTGAAAAATATCATTCGCTTGCATTTCTAACATCCATTCATTGAATTGTGAACGACTAACTTGATCGCCGATAGTCCGACGAATGCGATAAATCGGGACTAAGTTATCATAGTTATAATCTTTATTTAATTGATCATACACTTGAAGGGCGATCGCTTTAAACTCCTCATAAGAAGCGATGGTAACTTGTTTAACAGATGTTAGAGGAATTCCTCCTTGATGCAGTTCTCGAATTAACGCAATTAACCCATTGGCTAACCGAGCCGCCACAACCGTTGCATCAAAAACAAAGTCAGGATTTATTAACGAATCAATTAATATTTGTTTTCCGGTATCGGTGAGTGATACCATAGGCGTTTGATTTTGCTTATAAATTTTGATGACATCCGCCGCTTGCAGTTCGTCGTAAAGACTTTGAGAAACACCAACATTTTTCCCCTTGCGTTTTTGCTTAACTTTACTCGTCAATTCACTTTTTTTAACCGTTCCCTCAGTACAACTCATTGCCCATAATGTCAAGAGTAAACGAGTTTTTTCAACGGTTTCAGTCGCAGAAGAAATAGAACTAGAAGCATCTATAGAAGGTGTGGATGACATATTATTGATGACAGGATTGAATAAACCGATCAAATTTTACATCAAATGGGGATTAATTAAAAGTAAAAATGTTCATTTTAATGAGTACAAATCCGTATATTCTCGTAGAGTTTATAAAATCTTGATACCAAGGTTGATGGATTTCCAGGCTTTTGACATTGACGGGACATTTTTCTTAAAATAATTCTGTGGATTGATCAATATCTGTCCAACATCGACTAAGCTGTTCTTAAATTAGACCATCCGATTTATCGGTTTCCTCATGTCCGTTTCTTCCTCTCCAAACCCCAAATACACAGAACTACTTAATCGCCTCACGGAGATTAACGATATTAAATCGGCAATTTCCCTGTTGTATTGGGATCAAGCCACCTATATGCCGCCTGGGGGTGCTCCGGCCAGAGGGCGACAAATGGCCACATTACGCCGCCTCGCCCATGAAAAATTCACCGATCCGGTTTTGGGAGAACTCTTAGAAGACTTACGGACGGAGGAAGCTAACCGTCCCTATCCCTCCCTAGAAGCCAGTTTAATTCGTGTCACCTGTCGAGATTATCAGCGAGCGGTACGGGTTCCTTCAAAGCTGATGGCACAGATATCCCAGCATCAATCTGCCTGCTATGATGCCTGGGCTAAAGCACGGGAAGCCCAAAATTTTGCTATTGTTCAACCTTATTTAAAAACCACTTTAGAATTGAGTCAGGAATATGCCTTGTGTTTTCCAGGGTATGAACACATAGCCGATCCCTTAATTGATCAACAGGATCAGGGGATGACGGTGGCAAAGGTGCGATCGCTATTTGAACCTCTGCGTGAACAATTAGTTGCGATCGTAGAAGATATTAGTAGTTGTGTTCCGTTAAACAACTCTTGTTTACATCAAAATTTCTCTCCTAAAGAGCAGATTAAGTTTAGTCTTGGGGTAATTCGATCTTTGGGGTACGACTTAAATCGAGGACGTCAAGACAAAACCTTGCATCCGTTTATGACGAAATTCTCGATTGATGATGTTAGAATTACTACCCGTGTTTATGAACACCATCTGGAACAAGCCTTATTTAGTACCATTCATGAGGCGGGTCATGCCCTCTATGAACAGGGAATTGCACTGGAGTTAGAAGGTACTCCCTTAGCGGGGGGTGCTTCCTCTGGTTTGCACGAAAGTCAAGCTCGTTTATGGGAAAATGTCATCGGTCGCAGTCGCGGGTTTTGGGAATGGTTTTATCCCCGGTTACAGGGGGTGTTTATGCGGCAGTTAGGACAAGTTACAACTAATCAGTTTTATCAAGCAATTAATAAAGTTACTCCTTCTTTAATTCGTACCGATGCCGATGAAGTTACCTATAATTTACATATTATGATTCGGTTTGATTTAGAGTTAGCAATGTTGGAGGGAAAATTAGCTATTTCTGATTTACCTGAAGCTTGGAATGAGCGATATAAAAAAGATTTAGGGGTGATTCCAACAACAGATATTGAGGGCGTATTACAGGATGTGCATTGGTATATTGGACTAATTGGGGGAATGTTTCAAAGTTATACGTTAGGGAATTTAATGGCGGCTCAAATTTATCATACTATCATTAGTTTTGATCCTGAAATTCCCTTTGAAATTGAACGGGGAAATGTGAAGCGGTTATTAGAATGGTTGCAACAAAATATTTATCAACATGGTCGAAAATTTACCACATCAGAATTAATGGAACAGGTGACGGGTTCTCCCCTGAAAATTGATCCATTTATTCATTATCTGCATAATAAATATGAATATCTCTACAATTGTAAATTTTAATTACAAAAGATGTCGATATAAATGTAAGGGGAGTTCTGTCCGTTTTTTAAAATCCAGAAAAGATTTATAACTCCCACGCTTTTTACGTTCTAAAACAACGATTTTAGCCGCGTTGATATGGAGTCCTAAACTCACTAATTCATCTATGGATAAAACATTTAACCGTCGCCAGGAATGATGAATCTCTTTGTTCATATCAAAACCAAATGAAACTAGAGGTTCAATGTGTGTTAAAGTAGCTTCAGGAATCCCAATTAATTCTGAAAGTTCTTCTAAACTCGTGAAATTATAGCCTTCCCGTTTCATTTCTTCAATTTCATTGGCATAAACAATCGGTAAATCTAAGCCGTGAACTAATTCATGTTTGGAACAATTATTAATATCAATTTTATCTCGATGTTTAGCAATTAATTTAATCAGGTTGGATTCATTGGATTTGGTTAAAGAATTAGGATAGGTTTTAGCTAGAAATTCTTTTTTTAGGGCAATCGCCGTGGCAATTTGAGCAATCCAAATGATTCCACTTAACGAACTATTTGATAAGATAAAAGCCGTCGCTACAAACCCTAAACCGATGTAAACCCAGGATTGAGTTTTAGTTTTACTTCCCGCATAGACAATGGCTAATCCTCCTAATACGGGAAATAAAGACCAGTATAACCACTGCGGGGTTTTCTGAAACCATTGGGATAGATTAGACACCTTGAATGTCACTCCTATTAATATTTACAATTCATTTAATAATTTGCGACGTTTTTCTTCATATTCTTCGGCAGTAATCGCATCTTGATCATAGAGTTTTTTCAGTTGAGAAATGGCGATCGTAACATCTTCTCGAGAATGACTCCCCCTTAAAACTGCGGTATTTAGACCCGGATTAAATCTAGCATCAAAGGTTTGATCAGACATTAATAATAAACTCATAAAATCAAAGAAGGCGAGAATAGCAGGAATAAAAGTCCAGGAAAATAAAAAATAGAGAATTCCGCCAAAATTTTCCCCTAAATAAAACTTATGAATTCCAAATGCACCTAAAAAGAAAGCGAGTAAAGCGGCTAAAAATTTATTTTTCATGAGGTATTCTCCTGAATTTAAAATATTCAAAAGACTAATCAAAGTCAAATCAGTAGGAATTAGAGATCGATTTTACGAGTTGGGATTTTGGAAAGCCTAGCTATCATAAAGTATAACAAAACTATAGAAGTTTGTACTTCTATGAGTGTTAAATATCCTTTCACAAAAATATTAGAATCCCAAGTCGAATTGAAATAGAAAATTAGAAGACCCAGTACACCGTAGGACAGGAAACGGAATCGACTCCACAAGGGCTTGGGTTGATTAGTCTTAGAAAGAGTCATCTTTAATTACACATCCTTATGAGTCAAATATAAAAAATCTATAAGATTTTCAAATCCTCTATATTACTTTAACACATCTATATTAAAGGATTCCGTAATTAATAAGTTTTCAATTCCCTTTGAGTCTTGGGATCTCTAGCCGTTGTTGTGAAAACTCGTATCCTGTGCTACACCATCTCTAAAAATATTTGCTATCTTCATAACAACACATATCTTCTTAGAGGGTAGTGGACAATTTGTCAAATACTTGTTACACTTGTTAATAATACTGGAGAACCCGTAAGGAGTCACCCATGAACCAACCCGCAGAATTATCTCTTGAGCAACAATTCAACCTCACCTCCTTCAAGATGCAAGTCGGTCAAATGAGTCCAGAACAGGCTCAGGAGTTTTTGATTAATCTCTATGAACACATGATGGTCAGAGAAAATATGTATCAACATTTTCTCAAACACCATTGGGGACTCGAACCAAATTTTGCTCAGGAGTAGACCTTGAAACTATTGCAGTCGGCGACCTCTATCTTTCACTTCTTTCCGTTGATCGGAAACAAGTTAAGGTAATGGGGCGTCAAACTGATGAGGTCGAATGACTTGGGGTTAAATTGATATTCAAGATCAACCCTGAACTCCTATTTATGATTTACGTTCTAGGGTCGCTTCCACCACACTGATTAAATTTAGGGAATGGCCCGCCATGATTGCACTGCAATAATAGTAGTGATTAGAGTCAACTTTTCTCAGGGTTTCAAAACCATTCCGACGTTGACGTTCATCTCCTAAAACTCGATAACGTTGGACAATTGATTCGGGGCTAATTAAACCTTCGCCTTCAATTTTTCCAAGTTGACTATGTTGTAAAACAAAGGTATATTCTCTTTCATTACCATCTAATCTTCCCCGATACTGTAAAATAATATCTTCGCGATCGCTATTGGGGAAAACTAATTTTGTCACCATACTGAACCAGTCGCTTTGATGCCAAGCAACCACTGTTTTTCCGCGAATGGCAATTGGTATTTCGCCTCGGTCGATCCAATTTCCTTCTAATAACCATTGACCAGATTCCATCAAAAATGTGTGAGCCACAGTGCCACCTTTATTTGCACCAAGATTGAAAAAATTTTGTCGATTTAAGTTATTGATTGGGATCGTATCACATTAGGAGTAAAGACCGGGTGAATTTCTCCCAATAAAACCTCTGAAACCGCGCCCGTTACCGAAGGTAAATTTCCCGGAATTTCTAATAGTCGCCAATAGGCTAAAACCGCAAAAGCGATCGCTTCTTTAAAATCAGCATTTAAGCCTAGTTCAGAAGTGGAAAAAACTGGAATTGGGGCGAATAAAGTTTGTAAACGCTGTTGTAAATAGTGGTTATGGCTACCTCCCCCACATAATAAAATCTGATCGGGTAATTCCGGTAAAAATTGACAATAACTGTGATGAATTGAAACGACGGTTAATTCCGTTAAGGTAGCTAAAATATCCGCCGGACTTAAATTATAGGGTTCAGCTTCCCTTAAACAACGTTGCCAATAGTCCACCCCAAATAATTCCCGTCCCGTCGATTTCGGGGGCGGTTGTTGAAAAAAATCCTGCTGTAACCACCCTTCAACTAGGGCGATGCAGGGGGTTCCCGTCGCCGCCCAAGCCCCGTCCCGGTCGTATGTTTGAGCGCCCGCAGAAAAATACTGTACGGCCAAATCTATTAAGGCATTTCCCGGCCCAGTGTCCCAGCCTAAAATCTGGTTATCGGTTTTCGGGACATAGGTGACATTGCCAATACCCCCCAAATTTTGAATGCAGCGATCATAGTTGGGATGGCGGAGGAAATAGGTATCGAGAATTGGAACTAGGGGGGCGCCGTGACCTCCGGCGGCAATATCCGCTACCCGAAAATTACTGACGGTGGTTAAACCCGTTAACTGGGCGATTAGCTCTCCCCGTCCGAGTTGCAGACTGTAACCCAGTTGATGATTTTGGGGGGGACGATGAAACACAGTTTGACCGTGGGAGCCAATCAGTTCCGCAGGTTCAGAGGACTGTTGTAAACTTAAGGCAGCATCGGCAAAAACCGTGGCGATCGCATCATCTAATTCAGCCAGTTCGGGCATGGATAGAGACTTTCCAGCACATACGTCCAAAATTTGTGATCGCAAGTCCACCGGATAGGGGAGGGTTGTCCCAGCCAGCAATTCTAAATGCCAATCCCCTGGGGAACCCGAAATCTCCACCAGGGCCCCGTCAATCCCATCCACTGAAGTTCCACTAATCAAACCAATCACACGCATGGGATTAACTATGATAGTTCACTCAATCGCGACCACAATCACCGTAATATTATCCTTCCCCTCCCGATCTTTAGCCGCTTTAATTAAAGCCGTAGCTGCGGTATCGCAAGCTCGAATTGATTTCAGGTTGGAAGCAATCACCCCGTCCGAGAGTTCTTCGGTCAAGCCATCACTACATAACAATAGGCGATCTCCCGACTGGACATCCATCTGATCAATCTCAATTTCCGAGAGATCTTCGCGTCCCAAACACTGGGATAAAACATGACGCCAAGGATGGGTGCGAGCCTCATCTTGCTTGAGACGGGAGGACTTAACCGCTTGAGCTACCCAAGTCTGATCTTCTGTAATTTGTTCTAATTGATGTCCCCGTAAACGATATAAACGGGAATCCCCCACATTCGCAAACCAAGGACTATCGGGATCTCGGAATAAAGCCACAACCGCCGTTGTTCCCATGTCTGAGCGTTCAGGATGTTGTTGCTGATCCTCTAAAAGTGCTTTATTGGCGGCGACAAAGGCATTTTTGAGGATAGTTTGGGATGCTTCAGAACTATCCCAATGCTCAAGAATATGTTCTTTAATGGTTTTAGTAGCAATCAGACTGGCTTCCTGGCCGCCTGCGTGTCCACCCATGCCATCGGCGACAATAAAAAAACGGCCATCAGGATCAATATAGTAAGCATCTTGGTTGACGTTACGAACATTGCCCGTATCCGTCATTCCAGCAAAATAACGTTTCATAAACAAGTTAAAGATTGACCTCTAGCTCCCAAGCGGATTGGGTTATCAAATTTTCTTATATCCACCCCTGGGGATCACTGCAAAGCTTTACAAGACAGATGACGAGTACAGGAGACATTTACATCATCCGATCCAAGCGATCAATCCGGCGTAACAGCCTTAAGAAAGCAATCCCCAGAGCAACAGCTAAGAATACTACAAACAGAGCTAATCCCACTTTATCACTAATGAATAACAGTGTCGCCGATAGAGTCAAGGCAGCGATCAAGACGGTGTAATTCGTCCCCATTTGCACGTTACTCATCCGTCTTAATGCCCGGTCGGTTTCCGCTAGACGAACCCGCATTCGCAGATCTCCTTGTTCAAGTTTTTCCAGGGTATCTTCAATGCGTCCTGGTAAACCGAAGGCCGAGGAACCGACTTGAACCGCTTGGCGACTGAATTCATTAAAAATACTATTGGCAGTATTGGGAAGATTTCCATTAGACATAAGCTGCATGGCAAAAGGCTGTGCCACCTCCATAAAGTTAAATTCGGGGTCGAGTCCTTTTCCGACTCCTTCTAAAGTGGAAAATGCCCGCATCACAAAGGTAAAGGTTGCGGGAAAACGAAACGGTTGGTCATAAGCAATTTCGTACAAATCATCACTAATGGAGGCAATGGATTGATTTTCAAAGGGTTGATCCATAAAGTTGTCCAGCATATACTGAACCGACCGACGCACTGGCCCCATATCTCCGGTGGGGGCGATCGCTCCCATGGCAATTAAGGATTTAACCACCCGATCACCATCTTTTTGAGTAATTCCAAATAGGGTTTCCATGAGTTTTTCCCGCAGATTGGAGGTAATTTGTCCCATCATGCCAAAATCATAGAAAATCAATTCTCCCCCAGGACTCACCGCAATATTACCCGGGTGGGGATCGGCATGGAAAAAGCCATGGTTAAGGAGTTGTTCTAAATAGGCTTTTGCCCCCATTTCTGCGAGTTCTTTGCGATCGAGTCCCGATGCTTCTAAGGCTTCATAATTACTAATTTTAATCCCCGGAAGATACTCTAAAGTTAGGACTCGGGGGGAGGTATATTGCCAAGAAACCCTCGGCACTTTTACCCAATCAAAACTACGGAAATTCCGCCTAAAGGTATCGGCATTTCGACCTTCATTCAGGTAGTCTATTTCTAACCATAAAATCCGACAACATTCGTCATAAATTCCCACCCAATCTCGACCTTTTCCCCACCGAGGATGATTTTGGAAGTAACGAGCAATGCCTCGCAAAATCGCTAAATCAATTTCAAATAATTTTTTTAGTCCGGGGCGCTGAACCTTAACCACCACGTCTGCACCCGAATGGAGTTGGGCTCTATGAACTTGGCCCAAACTGGCGGCAGCTAAGGGAATTGGGTCAAAATTCTGGAATAAATTTTGAACGGTTTTACCCAGATCTTCTTGAATAATTTCTTCACTTTGTTCATAGCTAAAAGCCGGAACTTTATCTTGGAGTTTGGAAAGTTCTTCTACATATTCAACGGGGAATAAATCAGCCCGGGTGGAAAACAATTGTCCGACTTTAATAAAAGTTGGCCCTAAATCTAAAAATGTTTCCCTTACCCAAATTGCTTGCGCTCGACGACGAGCATTTTTTTTATCTTCGGTAAAACCGCCCCAGTAACTCCATTTTTTACCATCGACCCACAACCAAGTTAACCACGTCAGAACAAACGTCCAAATGTCAATAAAACGTCGTTGACGGGAATAATTTTTGCGGTTCCAACGGTAGGCTTTTCCGCCATAATTTTTGCCGGGAGGAGTGACTAAAGGCGGATTTATTCGTTGTTCTGAACCAGAACCCCGAACTGAATTATCAACAGGAACTGACACAACCGTTTCCACAATGAAGTTAACCCAATAAGCGCGTATTTTGACTACAAAAGAGTTTAAACGGTACGATTACGGTACTGTTGCAGTTCGGAGCGTAATTGCGCAACTTCGGCCCGCAGTTCGTCAATAGTGGCCTGTAAGTCTACGGGTTCACTGTTAGATGCGGGAAAGTTACTATCGCCAACAACGGTTGCCACTTCTTGGGTGGCGCGTTCCATCACCTGTTGGGTAAATGAGCGTAGATGTTCTTTCTGTTCGGCCTCAAATTTTCCGAGTTCACTCAAAGCGTTGGTCAGACTATTTCCCAGTTGTTCGTATAGTCCTTCAGCTAAGGCACGGCCTACAAAAAACGAATTCACGGCGGGTTTACTCATAAAACTTAAGTTTTGCTAACTAATGTTGGTCGAAGGAGGCTTTACAGCCACCAACTCCCTTACAAAACCGTGCTTGCGACTTTCACCGCACACGGCTCCTAATGAAGTCTTAGTAAGTATTTACATAGAAAATCTTACCTTTTATAGAAGGTACGGAACCCTTCTATCTATTCCCCTTGTTCTTTTGAACGCAGTGTATCAAATCATTTCACTACTCAATTTTTATGATAGTTCAAGCCGGATGTTCACTTGCGTTATTCTTGGGCAATTGGCTAGAGAACTGCTTAGGTATTTGACTTATACCCGATTTCCCGTTATATCCAGCTTCAGAGTTTTGATAATCAGTCTGGCTCTGTGGATATTGCCGAATCTCTTTGGTACGGTAATCTGTACCATTGACTTCGAGATTGACCTTCCTTTAAGGTCACATTTTCAAAGTTAAGACGGGCTTGATTGGATTTATTAATGGATTTAACTCCGTATACCAATTGTCTAAACCTATCTCCCTGCTTACGTTTCGGGTTTTGACCCTATACTTTGGCAGGAACGTCTCGCACTCCGTAACAAATTATAACCTGCCTTTCTCATCTTAAGGGTTTTGTTTGGGTAAAAACACCTCTGTAGAGAGGTTGTATACAACTAAATTAGACTTTTCATGCAACGTCTCTACTACATTAGTCGGGATTAATTCCTAATGCTCGGAGTCTTTCTGCTAAACGTTCAGCCCGTTGGTGTTCGGTTTCAGCCCGTTGGTGTTCGGTTTCAGCCCGTTGACGTTCGGTTTCAGCTAAGATTTGAGATTGAAGTGCGGCTTCTTGTGGGGTGGCAATTAATTCCCCGGCTGCACTAAAATAACGCAATTGATTGTGATAAATTCCCAAATATAATCCTAATACATGACTCCATAATAACCCCGATTCATTCAGTAAAATGGGTTCATACTCCTCACCACTTAAGCGAAATCCAGCTAACTCTAAATCTTCGGGAGAAAACCAGAAATATTCCGGGGTTCTAAACCGATTTTGATACAGATTTTTCTTTTCTCCTCGATCAATTTTTGCTGTAGAATCCGAGAGTAATTCTATAATTATATCGGGATATTTACCATCTTCTTGCCAGACAACCCAAGAGCGACGAGGACGTTTTGCCGTATTTTTAGCAACAAAAAAGTCTGGGCCTCTAAACTCTCGATTTTTGAGTTGTTGTTGACTATAATAAATAGTTAAATTGGCTCCAATAAAATAATCCTCTCGATCTCGCCAGAGCCAATCTAAACAAGAAGCTAACAAGGCTAATTGTAAATAATGTAAAGAACTTTCCATTTCCGGTTCATCACTTTCTAATTGACTCGTATCCGGCATTAAATCTGCGATTTGTTGGGCTGTGAGTGCCATTGTATTTACCTCCGTTGTTAATAATTTTAACAGACAATCAGAACATTTATTTCATTTTTTATTCTCCATTTTTTGTGTTTTTCTTTTCATCGCATTTTTCTCCAAACATTCAATAATTTTATCGGAAATATCAATACCCGTAACGGTTTCAATTCCCTCCAGTCCAGGGGATGAATTCACCTCTAAAACCAATGGCCCTTGATGGGAACGAATCAAATCAACTCCTGCTAATTTTAATCCCATCACTTTTGCGGATTTAATCGCCATATTTCGTTCTTCTGCGGTTAATTTAACATTTTCTGCTTTCCCACCTCGATGTAAATTAGCGCGAAATTCTCCAGGGTTACTGATGCGTTTCATTGTCGCCACAACTTTATCACCAATCACTAAACAGCGTAAATCTTCCCCATCCGCTTCAGGAATAAATTCCTGAACTAAAACATCAATATTTAACCCTTGAAACGCTTCAATAATCGATTTAGCCGATTGATAAGTGTCAGCTAAAATTACCCCCATCCCTTGAGTTCCTTCCAATAATTTAATAATTAAAGGCGCACCCCCCACCTGTTGAATTAAACTATCAATATCCTTAATATAAGTAGTAAATCCGGTTTTAGGTAAATGAATCCCTTCTTTAGCTAAACTTTGTAACGCATTTAATTTATCACGGGAACGAGCAATAGCTTGGGATTCATTCAAAGTCAATATTCCCATTAGTTCAAATTGACGGACAATCACCGTTCCATAAAAGGTTTTTGACGCGCCAATTCTGGGAATAATTGCATCAAATTCTTTTAAATATCTGCCTTCATAAATCACAGTGGGACTCTGGGAACTCAGTGAAATATGACATCTTAAATAATCAATAATTTCTATCTCATGCCCCCGTTGTTCCCCTGCTTGCCTGATTCTTCTAGTAGAATATAGGGAACCATCCTGGGATAAGATTGCAATTTTCATAAATAAACTTTGTTGTTGGGCTTTAGCCCCTCCTAAGAGCGCTAAAGCGCAACAACGAGGGCTTAGGTTTTTGGGTTTTTGGGACGATTAGGAGAACGATAGAAGGGACGTTTAACCACCGTTGCTGGGTAGGTTTTGCCCCGAATTTCAATATCTAAAGATTGACCAATTTTGGATAATGCTGTGGGAACATAGGCCATAGAAATGGCTTTTCCTAACGTTGGTGATAGAGTTCCACTGGTAATTTCTCCCACGGTTTGACCATTAAATAAAACCGGATATCCGTGACGAGCAATATGGCGTCCTTGCATTTCTAAACCGACTAATTTTTGAGTTACTCCGGCAGCTTTTTGCTGTTCTAAAGCTTGACGACCAATAAATTTTCCTTTAGTTTCCCAATGAATAATCCAATTTAAACCCGCTTCTAAGGGAGTTGTAGTTAAACTAATATCTTGTCCATATAAAGCCATTGCCGCTTCTAAACGCAGGGTATCTCTAGCACCTAAACCACAGGGAATTACCCCCGCAGTGGCTAAACTTTTCCATAATTCCACACCAACAGAAGGAGCAACCATCACTTCAAAACCATCTTCTCCGGTGTATCCGGTGCGGGCGATGAAGGCTGGTTTTCCGAGTACGGTGGTGGTAATATGACCAAAAAATTTAACTTCAGAAAGACTATCCCCGACAAAAGGCTGTAATGTGGCTTCAGCCTGGGGCCCTTGAACCGCTAATAGGACTTTATCTCGCGATAAGTCTTCTAATACTATCGCCTGATCCTCAATATGGGCAATGATCCAAGCCTTATCTCTGGATTTTGTCGCCGCATTCACAATCATTACCCCTTGCGGCAGATTCGTTACCGGGTCAATCCCCTGATCATAAAAAATAATATCGTCTAAAATTCCCCCCTGGGCATTTAAGAGGGCGCTATATTGGGCTTCACCTGGCTGTAAACGGCTCAAATCCGAAGGGACAAGGGATTGTAAGGCTTCGATGAGTTTTTCCCCACGCAGAATAAATTTGCCCATGTGGGAGATATCAAACATTCCCACCGCTTGACGGACAGCTTCATGTTCTCGGTTAATTCCGCTAAATTGAACCGCCATTTCCCAACCTGCGAAGGGCACCATGCGGCCATTCAGTTCAACGGAGACGTTATACAGGGGAGTATGAGAAAGGGTCGTTGTCATGTTCAGTATCAGGTTTCGGTTTTCGGGTGACGATGGGTTTTTGGGTCAATCGTTGAATTTCTCCCGTTGTGATTATCATACTACCGTTGTTAAACCAATTCTTAATACCCAACAACTGAGTTCTGATATTAGAATGGTTAGAACCGCTCAATTGTAGTTTTACAGGATTTATTCATGTCAATATTGGCAGCGATCGCCGTTCTTGCAGTATTAATTTTTGTTCATGAACTGGGACATTTTTTAGCCGCCCGTCTCCAACATATCCATGTTAATCGTTTTTCGATTGGCTTCGGCCCGATATTATGGAAATATCAAGGGTCAGAAACCGAGTATGCGATTCGAGGTTTACCCTTGGGGGGATATGTGGGGTTTCCCGATGATGATCCTGAGAGTACGATTCCTAAAAATGATCCGAATTTACTGAGTAATCGTCCCGTTTTAGATCGGGCGATTGTGATTAGTGCGGGGGTAATTGCTAATTTGATTTTTGCCTATTTTTTATTGGTGACTCAAATTGGAATTATTGGGGTTCCTAGTTTTAACCCGGAACCGGGGGTGAAAGTTGCAGAAGTTACTCAAAATGTCAGTTCTGCGGCCAACCGAGCCGGAATTGAATCTAAAGATATTATTTTGGCTGTAGATGGTCAGGAATTAGGGGCTTCTGAAACTTCAATTAAAACCTTGATTGAAGCCATTAAAACCCATCCAAATCAACCTTTATCAGTACAGATTAAAAGACAGGATCAACTGGTATCTGTTAACCTGGTTCCCGATTTAGCAAGTGATGGGAAAGGTCGGATTGGAGTACAGTTAACCGCGAATGGCACGATTGTTCGTCATCGGGCTGCGAACCCAATTGAGGCATTAAGTAAGGGTGCAACGGAATTTCAACGGATTATTAACTTAACTGCATCTGGTTTCGGACAACTAATTAGTCGATTTAGTGAAACCGCAGAACAGTTATCTGGCCCGGTGGGAATTGTCAAATTTGGGGCCGATATTGCCCGTTCTGATCCGTGGAATTTACTGCAATTTGCGGCGTTAATTAGTATTAACTTAGCCTTCATTAATATTCTACCCCTTCCGGCTTTAGATGGCGGTCAGTTAGCCTTTTTGTTATTTGAAGCCCTGAGTGGTAAACCCTTACCTGAGAAAATTCAAGAAAATGTGATGCAAACGGGTTTGATGTTGTTATTAGGATTAGGGGTTTTCTTGATTATTCGAGATACGATTAATCTTACGGATTTAGGTTGGGTGCGATCGCTATTTCAACAGTAAATAATTAATATGGTGACTCAGAAAAAGCGTAACCCAAAACAACGCGCCTTGGAAATTTTATTACGACTAAAACGCTTGTATCCCGATGCAACCTGTAGTTTAAATTATCAAACTCCGGTGCAATTATTAGTCGCCACAATTCTATCGGCTCAATGCACAGATGAACGGGTAAATCAAGTGACTCCGGCTCTATTTGCTCGGTTTCCCGACGCCCAAAGTTTAGCCAAAGCCGATATTACGGAACTGGAAACCCTAGTCAGGTCAACGGGGTTCTATCGGAACAAAGCCCGCCATATACAAGGCTCCTGTCAACTGTTGGCGGAAAAATACGGGGGACAACCGCCAAAAGTGATGGAACAACTCTTAGAACTCCCAGGGGTAGCTCGTAAGACCGCTAACGTGGTGTTAGCCCATGGCTATGGGATTAATATGGGGGTGACGGTGGATACCCATGTTAAACGGCTGAGTCAACGGCTAGGACTGACTTCCCATAACGATCCAATTCGGATTGAGCGGGATCTAATGCCTTTGATTCCCCGGGAGGATTGGGAAAATTGGTCAATTCGCTTAATTTATCATGGTCGGGCCGTCTGTACAGCGCGTAGTCCAATGTGTTATAATTGCGAATTGTCTGATTTATGCCCCTCTGCTCAAGGATCAACCGTCCCCAGCGCAGGAAAAAAACTTGGCTTTAGCATAAATAATTATTTACAAGGAGAACAGCCTTAATATGGCTAAAAAAAGCATGATTGAGCGCAATAATAAGCGCAAAAGAACGGTAGAAAAATATGCGGAAAAACGCGCCGATCTGAAAGACCAATTTGAGCAAGCTGGGTCTCAATTGGAAAAAATGGAAATTCACCGCAAAATCCAACAACTCCCCCGCGATAGTTCCAGAACCCGTGTCAGAAACCGTTGCTGGTTAACTGGACGCCCCAGAGGGTTCTATCGGGATTTTGGATTGTCTCGTAACGTTATCCGTGAAATGGCCCACGCAGGATTATTACCCGGTGTGGTTAAGTCCAGTTGGTAATAGATAGGGGCGAGATATCCGACGGTGGGTATCAAATGTCAGCTAAAAATAAGCTATAAAACTGAAAGTTAGTTGATTTTTTCTGATATAACAGGGAACAGCCCCCCAAACCCCCCGTGCACGGGCAGGGCTGTTTCATTTTCCATTGCCAACCCCTAAGACCTAACCCCCCAACCCCCTTCCCTAGTACGGTTCCAAAAGTAATCCGATACCACCCTTGGCGCAGTCCTTATGCAATGGGTAAGGTTAGAACCGGGGTTCGCCATTCTCCTGTTTCTAAATTTTGCCAACTTAGTCGAATTAATCATGAATAAACTCTTAATTACAGGAGCTAGTGGTTTTTTAGGATGGCATCTTTGCCAACTTTCTCAAACTCAATGGCAAGTCTATGGCTTAACTCATTCTCAAACTATTGATATTTCTAATATTTATCTTTTTAAGACAGATTTAACGGATATTCCAGGATTAAAAAATCTATTTCAAGAAATTAAACCCGATGCGGTTATTCATGCTGCGGCTCAATCTCAACCCAACTTTTGTCAACAGTATCCTGAAATATCCTATCAAATTAATGTTATCGCTTCTTGGGAAATTGCTAAGCTTTGTGCTGAGTTGAATATTCCCTGTGTTTTTACTTCAACGGACTTAGTATTTAATGGTTTAAATCCACCCTATACGGAAACCGATCCCGTATCCCCAATTAGTTATTATGGGGAACAAAAAGTATTAGCTGAACAGGGAATGTTAGAACGCTATCCTCGAACAACTATTTGCAGAATGCCCTTAATGTTTGGGGATGTTCCTAACCATACCACCAGTTTTATTCAGCCTTTTATTAAAACTTTAAAAGCAGGAAAAGAGTTAAATTTATTTGTAGATGAATTTAGAACTCCCGTGGGGGGAAATACCGCAGCTAAGGGATTATTATTATTAGCCCTAGAAAATATATCAGGAATTTTGCATTTAGGAGGAAAAGAACGGATTTCTCGTTATGAATTTGGCTTACTCATGGCTGATATTTTAGAGCTTCCAAAGCATTTAATTAAACCCTGTTCTCAAGTGGATATTAAAATGTTAGCACCTCGTCCTCCTGATGTTTCTTTAGATAGTTATAAAGCCTTTAATTTAGGATATCAGCCCCGATCAATTCGGGAGGAATTAAGTAGATTAATAGTAGATTAATAATTCTCATGGTAAGCTAGAATCTATAATGCAATACATGAGCGAGAGAATAGATATCAAAAAACAACAATACCATTCGCTAAAAATAAACAAATAGGAGCATCAATTTATGTACAACACGAAAGCTTATTCCGCAGCCAGTGCAACATCAGCGCTGTCCTCCACCCAGATCGGACGACGGGATCTAACCGAACACGACGTACAGATTGAGATCCTTTTCTGCGGTATCTGCCACTCCGACATCCATTCGGTGCGTAACGAGTGGAGCAGCGTCATGCCCACTACCTACCCAATTGTCCCCGGTCATGAGATCGTCGGCCGTGTTACCCAGGTTGGCTCGGCAGTTACGAAGTACAAGCCCGATGACCTCGCTGCGGTTGGTTGCCTGGTTGACTCCGATGGTACTTGCCCCCATTGCCAAGCTAATCTTGAGCAGTTCTGCCCGAACCTAACCTTCACCTTCAACTCTCCCGACAAGCACCTCGGAGGCGTTACTTATGGGGGCTACTCCGATAGTATTGTTGTTGATGAACGCTTCGTTCTACGAGTTCCTACTAACCTCAATCTCCCTGGAGTCGCGCCACTTCTGTGCGCCGGGATTACAACCTACTCACCCCTGCGTCACTGGGGCGTTACTAAAGGTAAGAAAGTTGGCGTGGTCGGTCTTGGTGGGCTCGGTCACATGGGGGTGAAATTTGCTCATGCGTTTGGAGCCCATGTCGTTGTCTTTACGACTTCACCCGATAAGAAAGAAGACGCGCTCCGTCTTGGTGCCGACGAAGTGGTTGTCTCCCGCAACGCCGACGAGATTCAGCAGCACGCTGGCAGTTTCGATTTTATTCTCGATACCGTCTCCGCTAATCACGATATTAACGCCTATCTCAACCTGCTTCGCCTTGACGGTAACATCACCCTTGTCGGTGTCCCGGAGAAACCCCTGGATGTTTCGGCATTCAGCCTGATCATGGCTCGCCGCAGTCTTTCTGGCTCTAGCATCGGTGGGATCGCCGAAACCCAAGAGATGCTCGACTTTTGTGGCAAACACAACATCACTGCCGATGTCGAAGTTATCCCAATCCAGAAGGTTAACGAAGCCTACGAGCGACTGCTCAAGTCCGATGTGAAGTACCGCTTCTGCATAGATATGGCATCCCTTAAATCTGCTTGACATCCACCCCTATATCATTTGCAGAGGTCAAGACTTGGGCGGTTTAGAATTGATGAGGGCAGAGGCACTGATTGATAATTGGTATGAAATTCAAAGAAATTTGTCTTTAGAGTGGGAATGGAACCCTAGATGTAGGGGTAATTCATGAATTACCCCTACTAGGGAATGTTCAGAACAGTTCCGAACCCGAAGAAAGCTAAATCTCGTTATGATATCTTCCTGATAATGTTATATAGCAGTCGCCAGACCTATTAGGACAAAGAGTGATGCAGCAAAGCTAGACGGTGAAGTCTTTTCCTCCGGTGTTCCCTCCCCCCTAGCCCCCCGTGCACGGGGGGTTTGGGGGGGCTGTTCCGGTGTTCCCTGCTATAATCAAAACAGCAATTTTTTATATTACTAATTATGTCTGAAGGATTACAAACCTCAAGGCTTCAACAAGCACTAGATACAGTAGAATCCCTCTCAATAGAGGAACAAAACCTCATCGTTGAAATATTAGTTAAACGTCTACAGAGAAGTCGCCGAGAACAACTACTCCAAGAAATTAAAGAAGTTCGACAGGAAGCTTCAGAAGGCATGATTATAGTGGGTTCTGTAGATGATTTTATTAGGGAGTTAGAGAGGTGAGAAAAATTGCTTGGCTTGAAAGTTAAAAGCGATCGCATTATTCTTAAAACCCTCCTAACTTTTACTATTTTGCCACTCTTCCAAAGCACCAATTACCAAACTCGCGGCTGGATGATTCAGAACTTGCTCAAAAGCACTAACACCACCCGTATTTAATGCACCGAGAACTCGCTTGATCAACGCTGGATTACTTTCTATTTGTTCGATCACTTCCCCCGCTATTTTCATCTTTCCCGTCATCGTATTTGTGGGATTAGTTTGGCTGAGTTGTTCAAGCAATTGTTGAATTTCATTCGCCACTTCAGCAAGATTTGACTTTTCTGCTGAATTATTATAATAATTTCCTTCTACATAAAGATTACTCTCAATTAAAATTTCTAATTCTGCTATTTCTTTTTTCCGCTCTTTTTCTGCCTGTTGTAAGTCATTCATAATTTTTATTGTCATAATTAAGTAGTGTATATCATTATATCATGCTCTTGATAATGATTTAGGACTGGTATAATAGCAATAAACTGATAACTGATGACTGAAATTTAAGCTGAAAATTTAATCAATAAACTTGTAACTTTTTCGCCTAAACTTTCTACATCCTGCTGTTGTTTGGGATCTTTTAAATTTCCATCGGGATTAAAGGCTTCAAAGACTTGAGAAATAGAGCGTTGTTGAGGAATAACTAATACCCCAATACTTTCTAAAATAGCCCGAACATGAACTAACCCGCGCATTCCTCCAAACCCTCCAGGGGAGGCGCTCATAATCGCTGCAATTTTATTATTAAAACAAGCTAATCCGGGTAAATTGGGTTCGGGACGGGATGCCCAATCAATGGCATTTTTTAATAACGGTGTAATCGAACTATTATACTCAGGACAGGCAATTAATAAGCCTTGATGGGCTAACATTAAATCTTTAAATTCACGAACAGCTACCGGAATGCCCTGTTGGGCTTCTAAATCTTCATCAAATAAAGGCATCGGGAAATCCCGTAAATCAATATAGGTGACTTCCGCCCCGGCTGTTTTGGCTCCGGCGGCTGCAATTTGGACTAACTTTTTATTATAGGAAGTTTCCTTAGCACTTCCAGCAAAGGCGAGAATTTTGGGAGAATTTACCATGATGGTATCCTAATTATTTCTGCGTATTATTATAAGTTAAAGTTGGGGAATTTGCCAAATTTTTTGCTTGAATAATCGGGCAAAAATCCGATAATTGTTGCAGATGAGTTAGGGTGATTTCAGGTTTATCTCGGTACATGGTCACCTGTCCACTAATATAGACATAACTCCGTCCTAACCCCGTATATCGTTTATTAATTAAATGAATGATAGGAGAATCTTTATTATTACTAGCTTCAGGAATCCATAATTTTAAATTCCGATCTTTTGTTCCAGTATGAATAATCCCACTATTGCCAATCCATTTAGTAATTCCCTCCTGTAAATCACAGAAAATAGTAATAGATTGTTGCTTCATTGCTGCTAATAATATATTAGGATAATCTAAACGCACGGATAACACGCCATTCGGTTGTCCATAGCGACGAAAATCATCCACAATCGCAGCGCGTAACGACCACCAAGGCATTAAAATAGTATAGTTTCTAAAGGCACTACTTTCGTTGGTTTGGCGATTCCAAATCATGCGATTATGGGCTTGGGCATCGGCTTCAGCCCGCATCATTTCTTGATGATATAATCGAGAATTTCCATATTTAATAAAATAAGGACTCCACCCTTCCTTAATTAATTTTAAATTATAATTTTCTCCCTGTTTATGAACATAACAAATTAATCGTCCGTGATGATCTCGATATTTTTCTAAACACACTTCTGCTGGTTCATTGCCATCAAATTCAATATCGACTTTTGTTAAAAAACCATGTTCATTCATAAAATATTGTTGTGCCATTTCTGCGGCGGCAATTCCCGCATTTGTTCGGGGTTTAGAATCATGGTTGAGTATTTCTTCGGTATCCACACAATCGAGTCTTAAAAATTCCCGCTTATCATTGAGTAACACCTTAATGGTGTCCCCATCCACGACTTTTGTGACTTGTAAATTCTTAATCCGAGTTCCCACAATATTTGATTTTCCTTTTCGTTATAATTGATACAATTTCTCTTGGTACTGGCATTAATCGTCGTCGCCATAATACCATAGTTGGTTAAAATTGCATCCTAAATATTGATTAAGATGAAACTTATTAGGTATAATTATTAAAGATGAATGATCCTAACCTGATTTTACAGGTTGTTTTTTACAAATCTGAACTTGACAATGAGCCTGTTAGAGAATGGCTAAAGTCCTTTCAGTTAGACAAGGAGATTTTTCTCATGGCACTGATGACAATAAAAGACTTAGAAAACTTACAAGCAACTCTCTCGGAAGCTGGACAGGATTACCAATTAGAACTTGAAAATGGGAAAATTATCGTTATGGGGCCATCAGATATTATCTCTAGCGAAATAGGTGTCCGTTTAATTGCCTTTCTTTTCGCTTGGGTTGAACCTCGTCGCTTAGGGCGAATATTTGACTCCGCAGGAGGTTTTATCATGCCCGATACTAACTTAAAAGCACCAGATGTTTCTTTTGTTCGTGCATCTCAGCTACAACAAAGTGTCCGATACTTTGCCAAATTAGTTCCAGATTTAGTTGTAGAAATTAAATCTCAAAGTGATCGAGTTAAAACACTAGAAAAAAAACTCAAAAAGTTTTTAGAATTAGGTGCAATTGTGGGAATTTTGATTGACCCTGATGAATTGACTGTTACCGTTTATCGACCGACAGGGGAACCCATTATATTAGCAAATGAAGATATTTTAACTCTACCCGAACTATTTCCCGGTTGGGAATTATCAATTTCTGCATTATGGCCGCCTATTTTCACAGAAGCAGAAGTTGATGATTAAACGAGAGGTTCTATTAAATCAATAATTTGCTCAAATTGATATTGACGCACCAGTTTAGTCAAGATTTTAGCTAAAGCAGCGTCGGTTTCAGGAATTTCTGGAATTAATCTCATGATTTGCTGCTCATCTGCTTCGAGAACTGCTCGATATAATATACGATTTCCTTGATTATCGGCTGAATAAGCTGATTTATAAACTGTGATAAATTTTAAATACTATAAAAAATCTAGGGAAGATCACAAAATCAACACTAATAACTGATAACTAATAACTGATAACTGATAACTGATAACTGATAACTGATAACTGATAACTGATTTACGCCCCTCCCCGCAATTTCTCTAATACACTGCGATCCTGTAGCGTAGAAGTATCTCCCGTAATTTCCTGACCCGACGCCAGCGATCG
>Ga0209229_10000147_pt1 | contig 26680 bp, 16 predicted proteins | sample SanBayMetagenome_FD_187466 | JGI IMG/M metagenome (GOLD analysis project Ga0209229, IMG submission 187466) | Freshwater and sediment microbial communities from dead zone in Sandusky Bay, Ohio, USA (SPAdes) (version 2) | ecosystem: Environmental > Aquatic > Freshwater > Lentic > Sediment... | reverse complement strand
ATGGCGAGACTGAATGTTATTTTGCTCGGTACAACACCGGCGATCACTATGATAAATTACACATCGATAGCCTTCCTGAAGAAATTACAAGAAAAATTTCTTTCAGCCTATTTTTGAATAATGATTTTGAGGGTGGTAATTTTGAAATGTTAGGTGAAAATCTAGTCTACGAACATTTAAATACAACAAGAAAGGGAAAACTTTGTGTTTTCCCTTCCTTCTTACCCCATAGAGTTACTGCTGTAACTTCTGGTACTCGTTATGTGATTTTTGGATTCCTGTTAGGACCCAGACTGAAATAATGGTACAAAAATTGGTGACACTATAACTGCTTCTTCGCCTTCAAGAGTTTTAGTGATTGACCCTCCTGGCCCAGAAACTTCAATGCTCACAGATATTGTTTGAGGTTCTGAAGTTTTTGCAATTTCAAGAGAAACGGTATTTTCGGTATAGGTTGTACCATTGATATTCCATTCTACCAGCTCTCCAACTCCTCCGATTCTATGATTAAACACTAACTGATCGTGTGTGCGTGTTTCTTTGTGATCAACTTCAATCTGCACTGTTGGAGGTCCTTCTGGGGGTAGTGGATTTTCAGCACGGAATTCTTCATACCATTGTCCGCCTGAAATCCACTGTCCGTTTTTAAATTTCCATCCTACATGTACTCCTTCATTAGGAATGTCGACCCATTCGTGTAAAAGATCTGGATGAAAATAATCAGCAGGATTTTCTTCAAATATTTCTACTATTTCATTGTTTACAACTCTTGCCCATGTCATATTTTTCTTCCTTTAATTAATTAAATTGGATCTTTCCAATATAAAAGTGCCATACCTGTGCCTGCTGGACTGGCCATCCAGTCTAAAATGCAGGGAGGAAAAGCTAACAGAGGATTTGAGCCACTGTTATTGCAACGATCAAAGTTTCCACCATAGCAAATACACAAAATATAACTGCGATAAATTCCAGAACCTCCGCCCTTACCAGCTTTTGATCCTAGATGGCATATGCCCACGCCGCCAGCACCTCCCAATGTTCCTGCACAAGAAATTATATACGGAAACAATGTTTCTTGCATTCTTAATGCACAATCATATTTTCCAGAAGTACCCAAACAGCAAACTAAATCCCAGTTAATACTGCCGCAGGCATTGCCGCCGCCGGTATTTGTTGAACAGCACTGCATACCAAAACTACAGAGATCGCAGCAGCGGAATACAACACCGCCCGTACCAGCACCTTCTCCAGAAATTCTTGATGGTCTTCTCCAGTATGGATTAGCTGTTGCCCAACCACAATAACCCCATGTGTTGTTATCAACGTGTGTGCTTCTACCTGCTGATCCGCTACCTTGCATGTCATGAATGTCGTGCCATGGATAACATTTAGGATCTGGTCCTGGAGCAGTCATACATGACTGTGGACGAATCGTTGAACCCCATGGAGAACCATGTTGGAATCCCCATTGCCACCAATCTTCACGACCTTCGTTATTGTCTTTACCGCCCCAGCCGCCTGGTCCAGAACGCAATCTACCTGATTGGCAGCATCCTTCATAGTGCTGGCACACGCAGTACTGTACACACTGCCATTTTGATCCACCACCCCCGCCGGCATGTGCTGGCCAGCTGGATCTTGGATGGCTTGGTCCGTTATGATTACATGCTGGTCCTACGCAAACACATGCGCAAATTGGATTTCTTAGCGGGCACATTGTGATATATCCAATACCGCCGCCTCCGCCTGCCACTGGGCCGTAACCTTGACCGTAGTTGTCCATGTTATTCCAAGCACTTGAACCTGCACCACCACATCCCCAAATAAATGAACCTGCTGACCCGCCACCTGCGTACATGGCCGTGCAACAAACGTCGTTATCATGTGGAGGATCTAATTGTCTAGAACTAACTCCTGACCACCCAATACAGTATCCGCAGCAGTTAGTAAAGTAGGTATAAACGCATGCACCGCAATAGTGACTTGCACCGCCGCCGCAATATAATCTATTGAATCCTGCACATCCGCCGCAGCTGTTCCAATCACCACCAGATGCTGTGCCATAATCACAACCGTTAGCACCGCCACCTGTTAATGTTGTACTGCTGTTTGTATGAGTTACTGTTGTGTTGGCTTCTTGACGACCAACAACTACAGATACTGTTTGTCCTGCAGCCACAGTGAATACTTTTTCACTATAGCCACCACCAGCACCTGCCATGCCGCAACAATTAGGGTTTTGACCTTTTGATTTACCGCCGCCACCTACTGCTACAGCTCGCATACATGTAACTCCAGTAGGAACAGTAAATGAATATGTTCCTGGAGTGTCGATCATTACTCTATTTTGCCAACATTCATTGGGACTATAACTGTATCTATGTCCTTGGATCTGATAACATGTGCGTGTAACATCTGACACACACGTATTAACCTGTGCTGATCCTGTGCTTACATAACGTCCCATGTTTAAGCTTCCCTATAATAAATGATAGCCATACCTGTTCCTGCATTGCTAGTTAATTGATCTAATAAACACGGTGGAAAAGCTAACAGCGGGTTACCGCCGCTGCCGTTGCAACGATCAAAGTTTCCGCCATGGCAGATACAAAGAATATGACATTTTGATTGTCCACCGCCACCACCTTTACCAGCTTTTGATGTAAATGTACACCAACCTACTCCGCCCGATCCGCCTAATGTTCCTGCACAGGTAATAAAGTTTGGAAACAGAGCATCTGGCATTTTCCATGCAGCTTCGCATTGACCAGATGTTCCTAAATTACAAATCTTTGTCCAATTTACTAATGGACCACCTGATGCATTGTTTGCACCAACGTTTTGTCCTAACATTTCTGCTGAACAACAGTAGGTCATAATACCGCCTGTGCCTGCACCTTCGCCTGCGTTGGCTGGTCTTGGCCCACGTGCAATACCCATACAGCTAAACCGCTGATGAAATTCTGCTACAATACCTGGAGATCCAGATCCTTTAATATCTTGGATATCCCACCATTCTTGTTTCACTGGTGATTTGTTTTGACTCTGACAACGTTCACGGAAACAAGCTGAACATCTAACGCCAAATGGCCAATAGCAATATCCATGCCAGCCCCACTCAAATACCCAACCGTGGCTTTCCTCATCATCGTCGCCGCCTGGCCCGCCATTACCGCCCAGCCAAACACCTTGAATACATTCACCTTGCCATGAACGGCAGCAAGCATCTGGCCATTGTGTTGATCCGCCGCCGCCCTGAGCTGAGCCTGGATGAGGAGTTCTTGGCCAATCATGGTCTGCGTGACCGTTGTTATTAAAAATACAAATACAGTTACAACAGTTATAGTGCCATGCAGCATGCATAGTTCCACCGATACCAGCTCCGCCGCCTGCTACACCGTTGTGTAAAAATCCACAAACACAACTTGCGTCTGCACCGCATAATCTTTTTGGTGAACCTGCTGATCCACCGCCAGCAACTAATAAATTACAACAGTCTGTTCCACCTGTTTGTGCATTCACACAAGTATAAACTACGCAATAACCGCAGCAGGTTGCAAGGCATAGATATCTACAGGTTCCACACCAGTGACTTACTGATCCGCCGCAATAACTGCATGAGTATCCACCGTATCCGCCACGACTATTCCAATCGCCGCCAACGCCCGAGCCTGGATTGCAGCAGTTTCCGCCTGTAGCAGAATGTACTGCTACAGCATTACAGGCAATTGATGAGGTTCCTTCTTGTGCTCCGACAACTACCTCGATAACATTTCCAGCAATAACTGTCATACATTTTTCTGAGTAACCACCACCACCGCCTGCTGCTGAGCAACAGTTACCGTTTGTAAGCATGCTTGGCTTTCCGCCGCCGCCCACTACCACAGTTCTCATGCAGGTAACTCCTGAGGGAACAGTAAATGAATATGTTCCTGGTCGATCGTAAACTACTTTATACTGCCAACACTGTTTACCGTCGTAATAGCCTTTACCTCCAGTAACTCTAAATTCGCTGGCTTTTTCCCTGCTTGCAGATACGGTTACATCAATTGGTACAAAACGTCCCATATTAGACTCCTATCCTTATGCCGTTGATGTTTCTATGCCGTAAACTACGCAAGACACGTTTGCTGCGCTAGCTCTTACTACGATTCGCTTTGCTTCATCCATTACAATACCAGTTCTTTCTAATACTGCATTACCTGGAATCGTACTATCATATTCTATATATTCACCGAGCGCAGGAGTTGCTGAAGTAGCTACTGCTAATCTTAAGGTTACTGACGTGCTGTTTCTGTTGCAGATGCTGACCGTTACCACTGAAAACGTATCAGCAGGCACTGTATATACCGAAGTAAGTGTTGCGCTTGCTAAATCGTTTGCTCCTAATCTTCCTGTTGCCATGTTATGTTCTCCGTAATGTATTTATGTTACTAAAAAATAATTCATTGCTAATGGGACTCCGATAACTCCAGCTCTAAAATCGAAGGTAGCATCCATTTTAATGAAAGCCCCAGTAGTATTGGTAATTTGATTACTGTCAATTTTTATAGCACCTGCTGTTACAGAGTTAACATTCAATGAGGCTCCACCGCCACCAATCTGTGATGCTATATACGCTTTAATAGCTCTCTGTGTAGGTACAATATTGTCTGAATCTGCTGTAAAGAATGGATCTGTTGAAAATTCAGTAATTGTAGCAGATCCACCACCTAATGTTACGTTACCCAAATTAAGTTCTTGCAATCCAGAAATATTAAACGCATCAGCATTCAATGTTGCAACACCAGTACTCTGTTCGATAGCAAAAAGTTCTCCAACTCTAAAGTTACCGTCTTGATCTGTACTGGTGTAGAATACCCTTCCTCCCGCAGAATCAACTGCTTCATTTGCTGGTATCGGTGCTTGAGTTGGAATTCCTGGATAATTTGTTTCGGTAAAATTGCCGGTTCCAACATCTAAGAAATCGTGTCCTGTTAATCTAACCTGACTATAACGAATGCGTGTTGTAGCTGTTGTAAGATGCTCAGGTGCCTCAGATTCAGATAACGTTGGACTTATTTGGAAAAATGCAGTATAGCTACCGTCATCTTCTCCTAAAAAGGTCAGTACATTTACTAATTTAAATGTTCTACCTGGTAAATTATCAAATACCACATTTGATCCAGGTACTGGTCTCTGAGTTATTCTTCTGACAGCAACTATACCGCCTGCTTGATAATTATCAGCATATCCATCACCGGTGTTTTCTTCTGCCGATCCAGTAACAAATTGACTACCTCTGTTAACAAATGTTGGATTAGCAACTACACCACTACCAATTCTCACTGTAAATGGAGCTTCGAACGTATTATTAGGATCAGTAATAGTCATTGTTGGAACTGATGTATAACCACTACCTGGATCAACTATCCGTATCTGGAATATTTTATTTTCAGCTACTGCTGCTCTTGCACGAGCAGTTGCTCCAGCAGTGATAACACTGACATTTGATGCTCCACTGTTACTAATCGTTACAAATTTACCAGTTCTATTTGTATTACCAAATACAACTGCTATACTATCAGAAGTACTAATAGTTCTTGCAGTCCAAACAATACCGTCTGGAGAACTGGCTGCTGCAGTAGTTGTTGACACTGCAAAGAATGTTCCCTGTCCGTATGAAATTCTTGTCCATACTGCTGTTGATGGTAAGGTACTGGCTGTCCAAGTAATACCATCTAGACTATAAGCAGCTACGGTACCGCTGGTGTTAGACACAGCAACGAATCTGTTATTACCATGAGTAATACTGATCCAATCAGAACTTGTTAGGCCCGAACCTGAAGCCCATATCAACCCATTATCTGTAGAGTATGCCGATGCAGTGCCACCACTTGCTACTACAACAAACTTACCGGCTCCATAGGCAATACTGGTCCAAGTAGTTGACGATGGCAACGTACCGCCCGCAACCCATGTTGTGCCGCCGTTGGTGCTGTATGCAGTTTTGTTATCATTGGTAGAAATCGCTACCCAAACACCGTTTCCATAATCTACAGATTGCCATGTGCCTGAGGTAGCTGGTAAATTTCCACCTGCAGCCCAAGTTACTCCACCATTGGTAGATCTAGCAGTGGCCACAGAGTTAGACGAAATTGCTACTATAACGGAATTCACCTGCACCACAGTGCCTGTTCCTGACCCTGTGCCAGTGGCAATAAATGTTAATCCAACAGTGTTGCTTTCTGCTCCGACTGCGGTAAAAAATGAATCTCCTACAGAGGTAATCTTATATGCTGTTCCTGTAACCAACGAGGTGATCGCCACACTGGTTAAATTTTGACCTGCTGCTGCTGCTACCCAATTTGAAGCCGAACCTGGCAGTGTTCTTGTGGTCCATGTTCCGCCAATTGATGTAACTGCAGTTGTAGATCCTGATAAAAGAGAAACAAAATTACCTCCCTCTCCGTATCCTGTGTAATCAAACGCAATTACAGCTCCAGTTAAACTGTTAATTGAGGTCACTGTAACAGTGATATCGTTAGTTGTACTGTCGCCGCCCAGATTAGTTCCTGCAATTGTAAGCGTATTAAGTCTGGTATAATTTGTTCCGCCTGCAGCTAACACCACGGTATATTTTGTACCTTTTTTAATTACACTGAATGTAGCCCCCGATCCAGAACCTCCGGTGCTTGCTACTGCAAGATAAGTCTGTACCGTTGGAGCAAATTTAATATCAGAATATGTTCCTGCAGCAGGTAATCCAGTTCCTAATGCGGTAGCATATGAAGGCGATGCAAATGCTAACCTTGGTTCTATGGTATATGTAGTGCTGGCGTCAGGAGAAACAATTGCAGTTCCGGCAATTACATGATCCCATCCCGAAGTACCGTCGCTTTCTTTAATAACTGTAGCAATTTTACTACCAGAATTATATGTATTAATAATAGCAAACTGACCAGAACCGGTTCCGCCGTCAAGATAGATCTTCATTCCGGGATATGCAGTGCTTGACTCTCCGTCTGTGGCTGCGATAGTAATTTGAGTACTGGTTCCGCCCTGTGCAGTATTTGAATTAGTGATATAACCATCTCCGCCAAACTGACCGGAAGAGTCATCACCAAAATCTAATAGTCTCACTTCATAAACTGCATCATCTCTAAAATCATCTTGAACTACGTTGGCATTTATACCGCCTCCCGTTACTGTCCAAGTTATTTCTGTATAATCTATACCGGCATTGTCAAATTCAAATACCTGTAAAGCTGATCCGTTAGTTAATACTTCAGCAACTGTAGCTTCGAACTGAAATCTGTTATCAACCACAGCAGTATTTGGAGTTTCTGTATCATCAACACCTTCGGCAACCGCTCCAAAATCTCCATAAGAACAGTTTCCGTTAGTGCCACGTATTCTACCACCATTTTCCGCCAAATAACCTATATGAGCATAATATGTAAACACAGAAACTAATTCAGCACGACCATTGTTAGTAATCCAAGCACCGATACCGTCAGATATGACCTGTGTAAAGTCGTTGGAAACGATAGAATCATTGCCGCCGTTATGTAATGCGCCATCGATCTTTTGACCCACAGCTGCTGTACCTATAGTAGTAACACCTTGAACATACGGTGACCTTGTGATAATCCAAGTACGATAATCTTCTGGACCCCAACCTGGATCTAAAGAACAGTAGGCTCCAGCACTGACTCTTGACGTTCCGTATTCATTTGGTGCTAATAGATCTCCTGTGAGTCCTTCAAGTGTTTGATCTCTTAGACCTGTGGCATCTCTGAGATAATACATGTCTTCTTCCAAGCTGCCCGTTACACTGTTAGCATAGTATCTTGCTGCAAATCTTGACTTATAGTTGCCTGGATATTTCAAGTCATATTTCAATGCATCGATATAGGTATTGACATCTCTGAGGCAAGCTGTACTACTGTAGAACAGAGCCACTGTCATTGAACCACTGCCGTTGCTGGCAATATCAAACGCTGTGTTTGAATCTCTAGTTGTGGCAATCTTAAATGTGGTTGCGCTAACTACGTTCTGTATGTAATATGTAGTATCTACGCTAATGCCGCCGAACACAGTGCCTGTGAATCTAATAGCCGCATTTCTCTGCATCCAAGCTGTACTGGTGCAGGTTAATACATCTGTGGCTGCTGTGACATTGGTTACCGTGGTAGTGTATGTTGAGTCAATATAAGCATCAATTTCTGCTACGATGTAATCTCTATTTCTTTCTAATTGCAGCACAGCATAGTCAGCCATTCTATTGCCTGTGGCACAACGATCGCCTTCATCGGTAGCACCGTAAAGAATATCATCTAACAGAGTCATTAATGTTTCAATTCGAGCCTGTGCAGTGGTATCTCCACCTACGTTGGCCTTGGCTAAACCTTTGACATAGGTAAATGCGGCTCTTGTGGCTGCCTTCTGCCCTAGACTATAAACATCCGATGAACTGGCTCTGAGATAGGCCAAGGCAGCATTACGTGTCTGGCCATTAGCATTGAACATAAAGTCATAGCCTACTGCATCTAATATAATCTTAGCATCACGTTCGCATTTTGCAGAGTTATAGACCAATGTGGGAAAGTTAGCAGCGATATACGCAGTCATTGCAGATACAATAGTTCCGACCTGCGCACTCAATGTAGTAAACGCAGTAATTAGTGCTGTGGTAGAAGTTACACCGTTGGTGGCAATCGGACGATCCTCATAGGTCATTACCAAGGTTAAACCGGAACCGTTGGTAAATCCTGAGGCTGCTGCACCTCCATAACTTGTTGACACTTTGAAATCTGTACCAGTCAACCCTGAAGCGATTACATAATAGCGTGTGCCTGCAGTTAGACCATTCTGTGTTTCAATAGGTACCACTAGATCACCAGCCTGTAAACTATGTCCGGCTGTGACAAATGTATCTGTACCAGTGATTGAAGTCACTGTAACTATAGGAGGTGTGGCTGCTGTTGAGTCGCCTGCCAACAGGTTAGTGATGTTATCAATGTTAGCGCCGATAAACGAACTGGCGGCTGCTCCGCCTGTGAGGTTGGTTGTATCAGTAAATTGTGTAGCAGCATTACCTGTGGATTTTGTCACTGTGGTGTTGGCAGCAATCTGCTGCATCACAGTTTTTAATCTACCATAAGCTGCTACTGTGGCAGTAACTTCTGATGCATCAATTTCTAGTCCGGTGGTGCCATCAAAATAGGCCAATCCTGCATTCAAGGTTTGTGTAAAACCACCATAGGTTAAGTCATAGACCATTGCATCAACTATAAATCCTGTGTCTCGTTTGCAGATCGTTTTAGAATATTTCACTGAAGAATAATTTTGCGTAATGAATGCGATTATTTCAGCTTTGATAAATTCTTTGTTTTCTTTTATCAGGGTTCTAGCGGCACCGTAGCCTGTGAGATAAGCACCGTTATATCCTGTAGGGTCTGTATTTGATACCATGTGTGTGGTACTGATACGATAATCGATCTGATGCTGTATGACTCTGACCAACTGAGTGATGTCTGATTGTTCGGCTGCGCTGGCATATGGGAATGCTGCACTCTGTGTAGCAGTATTACCTGAGCTTTCTGTGACGTTTTGGCCAAAAATAATTTGGCTGACCACTGTTTCCAATCTTGACAGTGCACCAACGGAATAGTATGAATCTGCTAGATTAGTTAAGCTGCCAGCTGGTCCAGCATTTGTAGATCTTAATTCATCACCTTGTACACAGGTTTGTTCTGGAACAATAATAGGCAATGTTTCTCTGTACTGTCCTGTGGCAATTCTAATTAAATTGCTTGGACTGCGTCTTGCTGGAACACTGGCCAATGCTGCTGCAATCTGTGTAGAAGTTGTAGCTGCTGCACGAACAGTGATAGCATCAGTAATTATTTCAACTAATGATGCTATTGTGGTATAGGCGTCAGTTTCTGCTGTGAAATCAGTATTAAAATACTGTGATACTTTAGCTGTCGAATTATCACCGTTAAGATTCTGATAGTTTACTGCCGGTGCTGTCTGTGCTAAAACATCTTCGATTACTGACAACATATAGTTATAGGCAGCTACAGATTCTTCTGATTCAACAGCTAAGCCAGGATACGCTTCTGTTTCACCTTCGCTGAGACCGCCAATTAACGAATTGGCTACTCCGCGTGATTTGATGTTGCCTCCGTGACATAGATCATAGATCAATGCATCTACGGTAAAGCCCACATCGCGCTCGCATTTAAAATCATCGTAGACAAAAGACGAGGTAAATGGCGCAATGTTATTGGTGATCTGATTCTGTATAAACTCTGTGGTTTCACGCTGAATAAACACACGATTTAATTCTAGAAGATATCTTGCTTCGGGATTGCGAGGACCACGTTCTACCTGCTCACAGGCATAACGTATAGTTTTCCATGGTTTGTCTGGAGTTTTACCGTGTACTGGCGCTGGATGATCTGTGCCGTGTGGGCCAACATAATATTTAAAATCAGTATCGCCGAGAGTTACCCACTCTGGGTCTTGGATGCCAGCACGTAAAACTTGACCTTCTACACCAATCGGTAATCGAGTAGGTCCTGATCCGCCATAGTAGACCAAATCACCAAGTGTGGTTAATACACTGGTTTCTGAACCTACACTAAGTATATTCCAGTATGTACCTGTACTATCTAAATCTGGTCTACTGTTAGCTTGTCCGCCGCCAGTAGCTCCTACTGTAGATCCGTCGTCTGCTTCGGAACGATGTTTGAGTAAACAAATATATGTATTACTGCCATATCTAACAGCATCGCCTTGTTCATATTCTCTATCGTCGGTCCATTCGCCCTGCCAACTTATACCACTGGTTAATTTTGACCAATATGCAGTATTTGTAGGATGAGCTGCTACTGTAGCAGTCATTGAGCCTGTTGCAGTATCTGGAGTGAAGGTTGTTCCTCCCGGAGTGGTAGAAATAGTAAATGTAGTTAGGCCTGGAATTGATTTAATATAATAAGTTGCGCCCGTGAACACATCACCAAAAGTACTTCCGGTAAATTGTATAGCCTGCCCAACTACAAAACCAGTAGTTGGACCAGTGAATAAACTTGTTCCAGAGTTGGTATTTGTTACTGTAATAGCAGTACTTGGAGAATCGGCAGTGGCCAAATAGGTTGTGCCGTTGACACTTACTACATCACCTATGCGATAATTAGAGCTAATAGACCATGCTGAAGACCAGTTGAAACCTTCTGTAAATAGCGACCAGTTTGATCCGCTGGTTGAAGGAGTTTGACCTACATGATTTGTTCTAGAGATATATAAATTACCTCCATATTGTACAATGTCTCCGGGTTGATACACGGTACTAATATTCCATTGCTGTTCAAATTCAAAACCTTCTAAAAATTGGCTCCAATTGCTTTCATCAGTAGCAAAACTGCCAGTTGCTGTGTGTGCTGTAGTACAGATCCAAAGCCCTGCGCCATATTTCACTACGTCATTGATTTTGTATCTAGTAGATGGCACAATACCCCATGCGCCTTTGTATTCTATACCTTGATTGAATTCATCCCAATATGCTATATCTGCTTCTAATCCAGCAGCTACTGTGGCTGTAGATGTATGTCCGGCAGTGGCTACATATGTGTATCCGCCGTATTTTACCAAATCGTTTTTCTTATATCGAGTTGAAGTTGTCCAATCGTTTTTCCAATCAAATCCTTCAGCATACAGTGTCCATTTGGCCTGATCTGCCTCTAATCCCAATAAAGCTGTAGCTGCAGACGTATGGCTTGTGTTACAAATGTACAATAGTGCGCCGTATTTTACTATGTCATTTTCTTTATAGAATAAACTTGTAGTCCAATCGTTCTTAAATTCTGATCCATCAGACATTTGATTCCATTTGCTTGGAACTATATCTTCATCTGTGTAAAAGTTAGCAGAAGAAGTATGCCCTATTCTACAAATATAGGTTCTGCCGCCGTATCTTATGACGTCGTCGACATAATAGGTCTGAGCTGCAACCCAATCACCTTTCCAAACAAACTTAATTCTACCTAGTTTAAATTCTGCCATTTTCTACTCCATATTCTGTATTTATCTGCATCTATAATAACTACCCAAACGACCTATAAAACATTGTTTGAGCCAGCATTGACCCGCTTACGCCAGCATTTGCTCCCGCGAAATTCGCTATCACCGGAATGTTTATGATACCGCTAATTGTACTGTCAATTTTATCAGGTCCTACTAAAACTGTACCTGCGATAAAACTGGCTGTGGCGATTTCAGCTCCCCCTACACTTAATCTGTTGGCAAGATATCTGGAGATCGCTCTCTGTGTAGGAATAATATTATTTGAATCCTCTGTGAATAACGGATCAGTTGAGAATTCTCTGACCACTACTCCTGATCCTCCAACTCGAATTCCACCCAGTCGTAATTCTGTTAACCCCGATAAATCAAAGAAATCTGCCGAAATTGTAACAATACCTGTTGCTTGCTCAACAGCAAACAATTCTCCACAACGGAAGTTACCACTTTGATCTGTGCTGGTATAGAATACACGACCGCCCTGTTCTTCTCTAACTTCATCTTCAGGAGCTGTCAAATATAATCCGGAATATAATTCAGGATAGTTAGTTTCTTCAAAATTTCCTGATCCGATATCTAAGAAATCATGTCCAGTAATACGACACTGGCTATATCGCTCACGAATTTCCACTGACGTTGCATGTTCTAATTTATCTCTTGGTTTAAGGTCAGGACTAACTCTAAAAATAGCAGATAAGTTACCAGGAGCACCACCTAATTCGGTCAAGGTCACAATTGTATAAATTTGACTATTACCTTCAAAAGTTATCTGACCTCCCGGGCCCGGATATTTGGTCAATCCCGCAATAGTTACAAATTTTCCGATAGGTATTGTATTTGCATAACCATCGCCTGTAATAGTAACCACGGTACTTCTGGTTCTATAACCTACCCCTCGATTTAACCAAGACGGATTAGCCAATACTCCGTCTCCCATTCTTGCTTCAACTGATACACTTGATGTCGACGAAGGATCAATCAATGTAAGGATTGGCGGTTCTGCATATCCAGAACCTGGATCCCAAATTTTTATTCGACTGATTTTTCCGCTGCCAACTTCTACTCGAACAAGCGCAGTTGCTCCGGTTCTAATTTTAGATGTTGCATTAGAGTTTGTAGCTAATGCTATCCACATCGTGCTATTTTTTCCAACACTCGAATCCTGTGATTCTAAATAAGGATTGCCAAATGCTACATCAACCCAAAATTCATCAGATGATAATTCTCTCGCAGTCCAAGTTATGCCATCTGGTGATGTAACAACATATCTGGAATCTCCGGTAGTTGGATCTGCGCCTATATTTCTAGATCCCGTATCACCTACTGCTATGAAAACCCCTTGTGCGTATCGAATTTTTTTCCAATTATGGGCTGTTGATCCATCCTGTGTAGGCATTGTAGCAGCTGACCAGTTTGTTGCATCCTGATCAAAACTATATGCAACATCTCCTGTGGACGATATAGCCACAAATCTATTATTGCCATAAGCGATAGATACCCAATCTTTTTGTGATGAATCGTTGACGACATCCAAAATATGTCCTACCCACGAAGCACCAGTAGTAGAAACTGCAACAACGTTTTGACTATTAGCCAATGCTACAAAATGTCCCTTACCGTAGGTGATATCAATAAATTCATTTAGAGAGGAGTCGCCAATTGTTGGCATTGTGCCTGATGCCCAGGTAGTGCCATTGGTTGAATAAGCTGCTCTTAAAGCATTTCCGCTTGATGCAATTGCAACAAATCGACCGTTACCGTAAGCAACAGCTTCCCAATTACGTGATGTTGGCATTGATCTCGCAGTCCAATTTACTCCGTCAAGTGAGCTTGCTGCTGCCGAGCTTCCTCTTGTGATCGCAACAAATCTGTTATTTCCTCCGGCAACTGCTTTCCAATTTCCAGAAGTGGGCAATTCTGCAGGATCCCATTCTTCGCCGTCCCTTGAATATGCTGCGACAGTGCCGCCAGAAGCCAGTGCTACAAATTGACCGCTACCTGCTTTTCCGCTGTAGCTAAATGTTGTTATAGAATTTGTACTATCATTAGATATACCTGTGACTATTACAGTTATGTCATGTGCTGGACTATATCCGCCAAGGTCGGTTCCTAACAACGTAAGTATATCTCCTTCGGCATATCCTGCTCCGGCTGCTCCAGAAGCCAGTGTAACCGAACTATATGTTCGTCCGGTTTTTGTAACGTTAAATTCTGCAATTACCGGTACAAGTCCGTCATCCGTTATTACTGTTCCAGTGCCCAGTTCAGATGCAATGTTTCCAAACGTTTCCGTAGTTTCACCGTAGGCAATGCAACTCCATGCATCGGTATCTGTGATATTTTTTAATGTGGATGTAAATCCTGGACTTGAAAAAATTGGCCTTGGTTCGATACGATACACGGTAGTTGTATCTAAAGGAATCTTAATGGGGGTTCCAGGAACCACGTGATCCCAACCTGGTTGGTTATCTGATTCTCGAGATACCGAAACTACTTTGGTTGTGGTATTGTATGCTGTGATATATCCGTATTGGCCAGTTCCTGATCCGCTTACGATAATAATTCTTTTACCGGCATAGATAGAATAATTATTATCGTCACTGGCAGCAATTGTAATTCCTGTAGCATCACCGCCCGGAGTTGGATGAACTTGAGCAGAATTTTGTTGTATTGAATATCCTCCGCCACCAATAGTTTGATTAAATGATGTAGGAGTGGTGTCTAAAAGTCTACATTGAAATACAGCATCATCTCTAAAATCTTCGAATATAATCGATGCATTAATACCAGCTCCAGTAATAGTTCCGCTGGCTGTGGTATAATCTTGTCCAGCATTGTTCCATTCAAGAATTTGTATTTCATCAACAAATTCACCAGAAAATGCAGAAGCTACCTCGGCTTCTGTTGTTTGAGCATCTACGGCTGCAATAGCCGGTATTTCAGTATCATCAATCCCGTCAGCAACTGCTCCAAATTTACCATAAGAACAGTTTCCGTTGGTAGCACGGATAATTCCTCCGTTGCTGGCTAGATATCCTACGTGACAGTAGTAAGTAAATACCGAAACTAATTCTGCTCGACCGCCGTTTAATATCCAGGCACCTACTCCGTTACTAAGTACCTGTGTAAAATCATTTGATACAATAGATTTATTTCCGCCGTTGTGTAGTGATCCGTCAACTTTTTGTCCAACACACCCATCCCCGATAGTAGTAACACCTTGAATATACGGCGAACGATTTGTTATCCACGTGCGAGTATCATCTGGACCCCAGCCTGGATCTAAACTAACAAATACCCCACCTGTGGGCAATCTATAAAGATCGTTTACATTAGGCGGATTAAGAACACCTTCTAATCCAGTTAGCGTACAATTTCTTACGCCTGTAGCATCTCTGCAGTAGAACATATCTTCCCCTGCAGATCCCAGTACTTTGTTTCTATGATATCTTGCGGCCAACAATGTTTTATAATTACCGGTATAGATAATGTCATATTTCCAAGCATTTATATAATATCTAACATCTCGCTTATATAATTCAATATCGAATACTACAGCAGGATACTGTTGTTGTAGATATGCTACTGCTTCGGCTGCTAAAAATTCTTTATTGGCTTCTAAAATTAATACTGCATTTGTAAACCCTTCTTGGGTTACAGCAGTATTAGAACCAGCCAGAACAGGATCGTTACCTTGGCTGTTGATATAAAAATTTATATAATCTTCAATATTTTCTATCAACTGTTTAACAGCAGATCCTGCTGCCCCTGATCCAGTAATAGCCACTGGTGGGTCAACTTCGTTATTCGTTAACAAAACCTGATTTTCTAAATTGCCAGGAGTCTTGACAACTAAGACTCCTGCAATTACTGACTCTATTAGACTATATATTCTAAACAGCATTGCAATAGTATATGAGCTATTTGACAAATAGGCAATTGGTTGATTTGGTAATATTGTTGTACTTCTTAATTCGTCACCTAAAATTACTGTTCTGGCCGGAACAATAATTGGTAAAATTTCTTCATATCTTCCTGTAACTACATCGATGGTTGTTGTACCGCTAAATCCGTCATCGGCTTGTTCGCAAGCATACTGTATGGTTTTCCATGGAGAGAAAGGATTTACTCCTCGTTCTGGATCGAATGGATCATCAACTCCGTCGGGACTGACATAAAATACTCGTTGTACTGTGCCCCAACTACCGTATGTGATACTTTGAGAATCAGTTGCTAATATTATCTGTCCAGTATTACCTTTTGGAATTCTTGTTGGACCTATAGTACTGGTGTCTCCAGCAAGCTCTCTTGTTAAATTATAGGTTAAAAGATCTCCCCTTTCCTGCATTCCAATCTCGGTTGCAGACTGAAGAATCACATCCCAATAATTAAATCCTGACCCGTTGTCTCCTGGGAAATTTTGTGAGCTGGCAGTGTGAGAAATGTTAGCCTTATAGAGACTACCTAAAAATTTAACAGTATCTCCAACTATATATGATATATCTTGATCCCAATTGCCTCTAAAATTGTATCCTGGGTTTAATAATTCCCAGTTACTATCATCTAAATAATCTAACGAACTACCGTCTGCAGTATTATCTAATTTAGCAACATACAGATTTCCGCCACGTCTAACTACATCCCCAATTTTATAAGTTTGAGGAACTACGATTCCAAAATTATCAACAGTGGTTGCTGACCACTCTCCTCTAAAATTATTACCTTTAACTAATATTTGCCATGAAGCAGGGTCAGTTTGATCGTTGAGCTGATAAATGCTGTTGGTAGGAATCTTATTATAATTAGCAGTTAAACAATAAAATAAATAACCGCCGTGTTTTACAACATCCCCTTGTCGATACGAAATAGTAGATTGCCACTGAGCTTCGGCAATAATAGTGCTATCTTCTCCTGGTAATACCGCATATTTGAATCCAGGAAATTCTAAAGACCAATTTTCTTCTTCGTTAAAAAACACGGTAGAATTGACAGAGGAAGTATATTCTTTTTTACATCTCCAAACAGTTCCACCAAATTGTATAAGATCATTTTTTCTATAGGTAACTAAAGGTTGCCAGTCCCCTCTGAACTGTATGCCCTCGTATAATACTTCCCATTTTTCTAAATCTACAAGTAGACTGGCTGCATCGCCTACAGTGGCTCCTTCGTCTTCAGATGTATGACCTTCTATGCAACGATATATGATGCCGTTGTATGTGACTACTGCTCCGATACCGTACCGAGTATCGGCTGTCCATTCATCTTGGAACGACTGTGTATCAGCGTACACAGTAAAATCATTTATATTATCATCAAATATCGACGTTGACACAAAGGAATCAGTACACAAATATAGTATTCCGCTGTATAATGTGACATCATCTACACTATACCTGGTATTTGGTTGCCAATTACCTCTAAATTTAAATCCGCCAGTCATTTGAACCCAGCGGGGGGTGGCTGAGGTTTCTCCCGGAACAACAAATTCTAAATCGTCATAAAAGTTTTGTTGTGATGTATGTACGATACTGCAGACCCAACTCGATCCGCCATATTTGACTACATCATCTCTGTTGTAAGAAGTTCCAGCTACCCAGTCGCCTTTCCAGGTATACTTAAATTGATTAATCTTAAATTCTGCCATTTTTTATTCCATTTACTCGTTTGATGAAATACCGTCTGGATAACTATATCCATTAAATAATCTCTGTATAAATTGTCCTTCGGCATTAATATAGTAAAATGCTGGCCGTTGGTCCCAGCGGTACTGAGGATATTTTAAATTAGGATAATTTGCATTATGTTCGAGGTCTATTCCATCTAAAAAATCTATACCGGCTTCAAAATCTTCAAAATTATCTTCAGGGATACCCGGAACATTTATTTCGTAAGAGTCTTTGTCTAATAGTTGATCGCTTCGAACTAAAAATAATTCTCCATCTTCGTTCCTACGCAATGCATACCAAAATCTAGGTGAATTACCTAATGCATCGTCTGGGCTTTGTCCTAAATAATATGTACTTGGCATAATTGCTCCTTACGATATCTCAACATAGCTGACTGTTGCATCAACACTATCTGGAGTATCTGTGACTAATCTCAACTCTGTGTTTTCAGGTAGTATCAATTTTTCTCCCTGAGTAATTACTTTTACGCTTGAATTTGGCCCAATTGCCAGTCCTCGAATATAGTAGGCTACTGTAGTATCTGCGCCCACAATCTGTAAATCGGCAATCACAGTATCATATTCTGTAACATTGGCTAAATTGCATCCTATCACCGTGGCTCGGACTCCAGCACCAATTTCTACAATATCTGTAGGGGTTGTGCCCACTTGTGTTACTAATGAATGTTTAAATATTGTTGGCATAATTTTATCCCAGTGTCAGTGCGAGTTGCACTGCTATGTCGTTGGCTTGTGTGATACTTACTGCTCCGCTGGATCCTGCTGGTGATGCCCATGCGGCTCCGTCCCAGATTTCAAGGGCCTTTGAATTGGTATTATATCTCGTCATTCCCAACACCGCATAGGCAGTAGGACGCTGTGCATCACTGCCAACCGGTGGAACAAATCCGTTGGTTCCTGATATTTTAAAATATCCGGTACCAGTTTGTGCAATTTGTGAAATTGCTCCAGAAACAATGTTAGTAATAACGTTGTCAAAAATTCTAAAATTACCTATTCTTACTCCGCCTGCTCCGTTCGGATCAATATATAAATCCTGTCCTGTGGTTGTGGTAATTTCATTGTCTCGAAACATTAAATTGCCAACATCCAATGAAGGAACTGATATGGAATTTGTAATAAAACTGGTAGCGTAAACGGTTTTCCACCTGTACGAGGAACTGCCAAGATCGTAGATATTATCAGTTTCGGGAATAAGATCACTTCTAATGCTGGCATTAATTTCGATAACATCTGTTAATGCATCACCTATGGTAATGTTACCTCCGATAACTACATTGCCTGTGGCTGTAACATTGCCTGTGACTGCAAGATTTCCTGTGATATTAGTATCAGCAATAATATTAACTGAGCCTGTTCCGTTAGGATTAAGTTCAATGCTGGAGTTAGAAACTGTGGTAGAAATTGTTCCACCAGAAAACTGCAGATCATCAACTTGCAGTTTTGCATGGTATACTGTGGCTTCGCCTGCGGCTGCTGTAAAATTTATAGTAGATGAATCACTGGTAATTGTGTTGCCGGTAATATGTAGGTCGCCAACATCTAATTGATTATCTACTGTGAGATTAGTTGATCGAGTATGTCCAGCAACGTCGAGATCGTATTGAGGAGTAGTCGTGTTGATACCGATGCGAGAGTTAACAACATCCAAATAGAGAAGATCAGTCTCAAAAGCTAAATCCACACCATTTCGGAGTAGATTCGACTTTAAGAGCTGACCGGAAATACGACCAATAGCCATGCGCTCTCCTAAATACCCGGTGTTTCACCGATAACCAAATTTTCAGCTTTCGCTCTCTGCCGGTTTACCACAGTCGGATCCTGCAGTTGTTTGGTCAACTACTGCAATTAAAAGTATTTATCCATTTTGGAAATTACCCCAGCATTAGGGTATAAGCGTGACCTAAATCTTCCATGATTGCTACAGTAACATCAACGCCGCCGCCTGTGGAAACTGCCCACACAGTGCCGTCGTAACATTCAAGATATCCTTCTTCGGTGTTCCAACGTGTTTCACCAACTTCAGGACTGAGTCTACGTTCGGCATTGATTCCTGAAGGAACTACCATTGCATTGTTGCCAGCAATTAATGTATAGCCAATACCTGTGTTAACGACAGATAACGGAGTGCTAAATCGATTTATTATCACAGATTGATCAACAGGAGGGTCACTAAAAATGTAGACTTTTCCTGAGTCTACATCACCAAAAATGTTTGTCGGACCTGCATCATCTTCAAATGGTGTTCCTACCACAGCATACGAATTTGATATAGCCACTGATTTGCCAAAAAAGTCGTCATTGACAGTTCCAAAAGCATTAGGATTGTCCAGTGTATGCAACAGTGCGCCTGTCGCAATATCAAATATGTAGGCTTTTCCCGATTGATCGTTAAAGACCGCGTCTTCAGCTCCATTTATGGTACCACCTGGGCCACCGCCCTCAACCGCCGCTCCAACAATTAACCGTGATCCCGAGATAGCTACTGAACTGCCAAATGTGTCAGAAAGCGCTGGGTCGATGGGGTTAGGATTGCTTATTGTACGTAGTAGAGCTCCTGTGGTGGGACTAAAGATGTACACTGCTCCCGAGAGACTATAGGAAATAGGACCGACTGATCTTTCACCTACAGCGCCCACGGCAGCGTACGAATCTGATATGGCCACACTAAAACCAAAGCGATCAAGCCTACGGGTGCTGACAGCATTGGGATTACTTAGTGTGAATAGCAGAGCACCGGTGGTTGCATTATAGATGTAAGCTCGTCCTGATCTGTCGTCATTAGTTGAAGGAGATTCGTCGAATTCGTAAGCACCTACTATAGCATACGAATCTGATATGTCTACACTATAACCAAAAAGAGATGAGTAAGTCGTGGCAGTATTACTCAAGGTGTATAATAAAGCTCCTGTAGCAGTGTTGTAGATATAAGCCCTACCTCTATAAGCACCTCCGCCCCAATAAGCACCAACTATTGCCCGTGTGTTTGATATAGCTACAGCCCTACCAAAGTTCTCCTCTGTTGTAAATCCTCCGCCATAGCCAGGACTGGGATTATCTAGGGTATGTAGCAGAGCACCAGTGGTTGCATTAAATATGTAGGCTTTGCCAGTTTGAAAGTAGTTATAATCGTTTTCATCAATTTTCGTTTCACCCGGGGCGCCTACTATGAGATAAGAAGATGATATACCTACTGATGCGCCAAAGCTGTCACCATTGCTGGTGCCAAAAGCATTGGGATTGCTCAAGGTATACAACAAAGAATTAGTGTCTAAGTCATAGACGTAGGCTTTTCCCGAAAAACTGCCGCCGGCGTCATCTTCCCCTATTGCACCTACTATAAGACGTGAGCCCGAAATATCCACCGAAGCGCCAAAGCCATCATCGGTTGTAGTGCCGTAGACATTGGGGTTGCTCAAGGTTTGTGTTAGACCAAAAGAACCTTGACCGATCTGCACTAAGTTAATAAAAGTAACGCCAGTGTCGGAAGTCAACAATATATCGTCATTTGACTGTAGGCCAGACAGTTTAGTAAGAGTACCGTCTAAATGTAGTTGATCGCTGACAAATACACTTGGAGTAATTAATCCGCTGCCTGGCCAAGCTCCTGTGGTGATACCGGTCCAATCACTGCCATATACTTGATTCCATCGGCGCGGACTTGAGTCTCCGGTATTTTCTCCCAAAGACCATAGTGAATTATCACCTGGTATAATGCTCTGTGAGAAATCTGTGTTTACAGTTATTGTGTCTAGAGTTTGATCTCCTAATATTAGATTACCTTGTTTAGAGAGATTTCCACTGATATTAATATTTTTAGGGGATAATGAAGTGCCAACTACTAAATTACCCACAATGTTAGTATCGGCAATGATTTGAACAATTCCTGAACCCGAAGGATCAAGGGTTATGTTTGCGTTACTGAAACTGGCAATATAGTTGTCATTGATTTCTAAGTTTGCTGTGGTTAACCGATCATGAAATATATCTGATCCTGCAATAAAAATATCGATTCCGCCCACAGAAGTAGTAAAAGTATTTGGAGCATTAATAATTATATTATCAATGGACAATTGAGTTTGAACTGTAACATCTGTACTAACAATATTTTGATTGACATCAAGATTGTACAACGGAACATCTGTGTTTATTCCTATGCCAGCTGCGGGCAACGATGTGCTGAGAGGCTTACCAAAATTAGGATCTCCGTCTTCAAAATTTGGTGATGAAAGGGCTCCGGCTACTACAGGAGTTACTTTTAGATAAAGTAAGTCAGTCTCAAATGCAAGGTCAACACCGGCACGTAACAGGTTGTCTGTTAATACCTGACCACCTATACGCCCCAATTGACTCATGATTAGTTAGCGTATCCGTAGTATACAGTTACGTAAACTGGATTGCCGCCTCCTCCTGATGCTGGCACTGGTGACGTGAATTTGATATACCAACCATCTGCGTACGGTGCATTCGGTCCTGTTAAACTTCCGCTGACACTCTGCTGTACTGAAAAGTTTGTGGTTGAAATCTGCATGACATTTTCTACTAACACAATTATATTATCGGCACTGGCCGAATAAGCAGTTAGATATGCAGGAGTAGAATTTAAAGGACCAAATACTGTTTCGACTCCATCACCTGGGCCTAATGTTTGTTTTACAATTGCAGAAGCCACCGGACTGGCCACTATTACCCACGTACCTCCTATATATGCTTCTAATGCTGGAATCGTTGTGTTGTATCTAATTGTTCCGTTAGCATCTGTAGGCTGTCTAATACCTCCAGATAATCTTGGTCTTTGAGCACTGGTTCCTTTGGGCAGCATCAACCCACCCGTGGCATTCATAACTACTCTATTACCTGGTTGTGCTACATCAGTTTGTTTGGGATAGGTTATAATCGTCTGATCATTTGCCGTCCACTTAGAAATATTTTTAGTTTTTAAAAATTTCATACGATAAGTGCGCTCACAGTAACAGCTAAAGTATTTGCTACATTTGTTCCAACAAAAATTTGATCTCCAGAATCTAATACAATTCTTTCATCATTAAAAAATACAGTTTCTCCTGCTGGAATAATTAACTCACTGACAATTAAATTAGTTGTAGGATCTGCTGGATAATTTTTAAATCCTATTCCAGATTTTGCCAAATATATGTTTACAGTAACTGCTCCTGCTGATTCGTTGGCAGGATTTTGAGCTGTAAAATTGCACAATGCTATTGTAGTAACTGCAGTCTGTTGTCCAGTAACTGGGCCGCCAATGGTTTCTCCGGTAGTAGAACTTGTATACACCAAATCTGGTGTTGTGCGTGTACTGGTCGTAATTAACGTTGTTTTAATCATATCTGTCTCTTAAAATAGCATACTGAATACTAATGCTTTGTTTTTACTTATTAGTTCTCCAGTTCTATGACGCTCTATTAGACTATCGTTAACAAACCAAACTCCTGTTTGTCCGATACTTGGCGTTGCTGCATAAATCAAAGTGCTACCATTTACATATGCTGGAGATGCTGGAATATAAGGAAATGCTAATGGAGGGGTTTCTCCCGATGTGCCAATTCTTTCTAATTGTAGTGCATAATTAGTCTGTAATTTACCGGTACCTTGTGTTCTTATGATAACATTTTCATTAGTAATACCTGCTTTAGTTGAAATTTCGTTGCGATCAATTCCGCCACCAATTTCAAGATCTCCAACTTCTTGTCTGTTAGAATAAAATTGTGTAATTAGGTTGCCGTCAACTATCACAGATACTGCACTTTCCCCATTGACAACTTTTCCTGGATTGGTAGCTTCAAAGTACGCCAAGGATCCTGGTTGTGTTGAAATATTCGGAGTAATTTCTTTATCTGCAATTACAATTTTAGTGTCTTGACCTTGCGGAGCAATAATTTGAAAGGTTGGATTATTTAAAATTGAATCATCTACATATTTTTTATTAGTTAATATGTCGTCAACTTCGATATCACCTGCTGATACCCTATTAAGTATTTCTTGTGCGTAATCTGTGGTTCCGTATACTTTTACTAGGCCTGTTCCTGAGCCAATTAATGTTAGATCTCCAGAGTCGGTAGCTGGATTGGTATATATCCGTCTTAATCTTAGATTGCTGTTATCATAGTTAAACGGTCCGGGAGCCGCACCATTGGCCAATAACCACGAATCTGCCGGTTCATCGAACAGCAGTACCGCTGGGGATAGATCGCCTCGATCAATTTCAATACCAGCATATCCTAGTATTACTCCACTAGGAACACTGGTACGATCTTCTCCATAATAGTTGATGATAAGAATATTATCTTCAACATTTAAATTAACAGCGGCAACAGATACAGTTTCTCCTTCAACCACAAGATCTCCGGTGATTCTGACCTCACCACCAGAAGTAGAAGGTCCGGTGTCAATGACCACCTTAGCTCCTTCTGCTGTCTTGATATTATAGTCGCCGTTGACTTGGAGAAACTGTCCCATTACTGATTCCTAAATTATAGTGCTGTAATAATTATTTGATCGCCCGATGAATCGTTATCTAAAAACCATGTGTAACGAGCACCAGAAAAATCAGTAATAACACGTTTGGTAATTTTTGCTACGTTAGTAGCCGATGCATCAGGACCGCCAGCAGTATAACCAATTAATTGCATTTCGCCAGCTGCACTAGGAGTTCCGTTTTTTAGAACTGCGTTAATATATGTAGAAGTTGTGCCAATGTCTCCAACACGACAAACTGTAAAAGTTTTAGCTCCGCGTTGTTTGATAATAACTCCGTCAGTTCTTAAACTTGAACCGTCGTGGAATCTTACTTTAATACCCGATGCTGTGCTAGTAAATGTACCGATAGCATCTGTACCGAATACATCTTTTCTTAATGGACGTCCCATTTGTTTCTCCTTTATTTGACGTTCTAGGTCTACGCAGAGGGATTCTGCATAAGTCCGGATTTCCGGCTCTCATTTAGACAATGTATTTATCATTGACTTAGCATAGCCATCAATTCAATTTTTTCCACTGTAGAAATCACTCTGTTTATTGCTGTGATTTCTGCTTGTGCTTCATCTAAATACCGTTTTCCGTGTGTCTGTCTATACTGGATTAATATTTGACTATGTCGTTTAATGTGGTCTTCAACAATACGTTCTATGTTAGTTACATCGTGGGTGAACATTGGAAATCGCCTGCGCCATTCACTGAACCGTTGACGTAGTTTAGAAAAATCTTGATCGGATTCTATCTGCATACAGATATTTAAGTCAAACAAAAAGGCTCCGAAGAGCCTTTTTGAAGTTGCGTTATACGTATTACTGATTAAGCAAAACGTAGGTTAGCGGATGTTACAGCAACAGTTGCTAAGTAATCAGCTGCGTTACCTAGAGAAGAAGCTGTGTTTGTCAACTCAACATAACCATAACGTGTCATAAATGATACGACTGGTTCGAAAGTTGCTGGGTCAAGAACAACACCACTGCTCATCAATGGAATGTATGGGCAATAGAATGCTGCTGCATCAGACTCAGAAGATCCTTTGTAACCAACTAACACAGAGTCAGTTTCAGCATATGTGTTAACATATACTTTCATTGCTGAATTCAATGTACCAACAAACTTGGTGTTTGTAGGAGCTTCGAATGTACCTTCTGTTGTACGAGCAAATGCGCTTGTAGTAGCAGACTGTAGTAGTGTTAGAACTGTTGGGGAAACAACAGCCCAGTTACCTGCACCACGACGTGTACGCTGAGCGATCAAGTTAGCAGCACGGTTGATTTGAACAGCTAAAGCAGCGTGCTCATCACCAACGAATGTTGCTGTACCAGATACAGCGGCTTGGTCGTATGTTAATACTGTTGCAGACAATGTAGCTAGGCTACGTAGAACTTCTTGATCGATCTCAGCTGTGATCTCTTGTGCAAGAGCAGCCATGATTTCTGCTTCGATGTCAATACCTTGTTGGGCTTGTGCATCTTGAGCAGCTTCAAAAGTCCAGCGAGCTGACAATTTACGTGTCTTAGCTTCAACTGTTTGCTTCAAGATTTGAATGCTTAGTTTGTTACCTGCAACACCTTCTAAGGCAGCTGTTGAAGCTGGCTTACCTGGAGATGCACCAGAATAACCTTCTGCAATCTTGAATGGGCTTAGTGCCTCATCACCAGCTGTTGTAGAACCACCTGTGCTGCCGCTGAATGTATCAGAATAGCGAACACGTAGAGTATGGATCTGACCAACTGGACCTGTCATTGGTTGTACACCAACTAGTTCATTAGCAATGACTGTTGGCATTACACGTCTGATCACAGGAAGGATCACACGATTTAGTGTTGCAACGTTACCGGCGGAAGTTGCACCAGCAGTGGCACTTTCTGACAAATACTTGCGGGTATTTTCTAGAGTTGTTGCCATTACGGTACGCTTGTTACCTTGAAGACCTTCTAAGAGGGCGTCTTTGGTTTCCGACCAGCGTGACTCGAGTAGTTGTGACATATAGTTCTCCTTAAACTTTTAGTCCCGCAAGCCTGCGGATGTCAAATATCTCAGCGGTTTTTTCCTCACCACTGATAGATTGTGCCTGTTGTTTGTCGCCTGTGATTTCTTTGCCTTCTGTTAATGCTTGTGATTTTTTGACTGGAGTTCCGCCATTCATTACTGCTGGTAGATACTTGTCATAAGCTACACGTAGCTTTTCAGTTTGTACTGATTCTAATAGCTCGCCCATAACTGAACGCTTATCGCCACCTAATGGTCCTAACAATTCGCTCATAACTTCCTTGCGAGATGCCATATCTTTAGCGATACGTAATTCAGCTTCTTTGCTTTCTACTAGTTTTTGTGTTTCTGCAACAATTTTTGCTGCTTCTTCTAATTCAGCCTGCTTGGTAGCAACTGCTTTTAGAAGTTTGCTGGTCTCTGATTTCTCATTGAGATGACTTG
>Ga0209229_10000144_pt1 | contig 26886 bp, 23 predicted proteins | sample SanBayMetagenome_FD_187466 | JGI IMG/M metagenome (GOLD analysis project Ga0209229, IMG submission 187466) | Freshwater and sediment microbial communities from dead zone in Sandusky Bay, Ohio, USA (SPAdes) (version 2) | ecosystem: Environmental > Aquatic > Freshwater > Lentic > Sediment... | reverse complement strand
ATGACGCAGACATACGCTCGTCGAGTCGCTGCCGATCCGGCCTCGCTCGCGTCGTCTTGGAAGTTTGCAACGCTCGCAAACAGTATTCAATTCATCCGTCTCGCAGCGCTCATCGCGATTACTGCTCCGCAGCTATTGCCCGATGTTGCGCCTGCGCTGCTTGCGGCCGCAGCTGCCGGAGTGTTGCTGAGCATCATCCTGAGTGGTAGTGACGGAACGTCGTCGGCAGACGTTGCGCAGGTAGCTAACCCACTGCGTGTGATGCCTGCCTTGCAGTTCGCGCTGTTCATGGCAGTTGTCTCGTTCGTAGGCAATGCGGCTACTGCACTGATGGGCCAGCAAGGTCTGCTCATTACAGGTGCTGTTGGAGCGCTCGTCGATGTTGACGCGATTGTGTTGACGGTAGCCGATCGGGTAACGATTGGGGTGCTTGCCGAGACGCAAGGAGTAGTAGTGGTGGTGGTCGCAATTGCGATGAACATGCTCGTCAAATTGATCCTAGCTGTAACGTCCGGATCTCTGTCCTTTGCCCTGCGGTTGCTGGCGTCGTTCCTCGCAATGATTGTGGCGGCGCTCGTAGCGATGGCCATTGTAGGTGCTGTCTAAGGGGCGATCTGACGTATTTTCGCCCTTTACATCCCAACGAGGTTCCGCATGTCTGTTCGACGTTTGATCAGCCTTATGATCAGCGCATTGGTTCTCGGAGTTATCCCGTCATGCTTCCCGTCCCATGGGTTGTCGGTTGAGGATTACGATAGCGTGCTCACGGGGTACATCCCTGGAACGCCGTTTGAATCCTATCGGACGTTTGCCATGCCTGACACAATCATTCATGTGGGTGATGACACTGACAAGCTCCTCGGCCGTAGTTACGATGCATTGATGCTGTCCACGATTGCACGGAATCTCGAGGCTCGTGGATTCCGCCGTGTGATCGATACGTTGCAGGAGACGCCGGATGTGATGGTCTACGTTGCAGGCACAGCGTCGAGCTTTACATCCTACTACTCGTCGTGGAATGATTACTGGGATGACTACTGGGGTTGGGGATGGGGTCCGTACTATCCGCCATACTGGGGACCATCATACAATTCGCTCACCTACAACATCGGTCGCATCAACATCGATATGGTAGACAATGGATTGGCACGCAGAGGTCTGACGAACCCGATTGTGTGGAGTGGATCAATGAGCGGACTTCTTGCTGGGTCGATTTCACGTCCGTACATAACAACGAAGATTAATCAGCTCTTCGAGCAGTCGCCATACCTCGTTACAGGAGGAACCCAATGAGAGCACTCATTATTGCCTGCATGGTTCTTGTTGCCTCGACGCAAGTGCATGCCCAGCGTTACTTCGCGAGTTTGATGTGGTCGGTCGCAACACCAGCCGGTGCGTTCCGTTCGTTCGTCAACGAAACCTCCGCAAGCGGGTTCGGACTCGACGTGCAGTGGTGGGTTGCAGATCACATCTCGGTGGGCGTTCTTGGTGGCTACAACATGTGGTCTGACGTTTTTCGCGATCGTACACATGAGTTTCAGAGCGGTGCATATGATGCTGCAATCAATGGCACGCAGGTGCACACCGTGAATTCGTTCACCATCATGGCTGGGTCGCGGTACGTCTTCGGACGGTCCCGCGATGTGCGTCCGTTTGTTGGTGTGGCGGCAGGTGCTGTGACATCGAATCAGGTTCTGGATGTAGGATTCGTTGAATTCAACGAGGTCAATTGGCATCTCGGCGTAGCCCCATCGGTTGGCTTGCTGATACCTGTATCGTTTCAGACGATGGTGGATCTCTCTGCTCGCATGAGCTATGGATTCCCTTCGGGTACGGCACTCTACGATGCATCAACGCATGCCATTGCCTTCTGGAGCATAAACGCCGGCATCACCTTTGGAAACTAAGATGCCAACACCAATTCCACATCCCGCGAACCCCAGTGATACGCTATCGTACCTGGATGCATTTGTCACACTTGTTCGCATTCTTCGCGAGCAGTGTCCATGGGATATGAAGCAGACACATCAATCGATCTCGCACCTCCTGATCGAGGAAGCCTACGAGACGATCGACGCCATTCATGCAGGTAACGATGTTGAGCTTCGGAAGGAACTTGGCGATCTGCTCCTCCACGTGGTCATGCACGCAGTCATGGCTGAGCAACGGGGTGCGTTTGACCTACGCGCTGTCATCGCATCGGAATTCGACAAGCTCGTCAATCGCCACCCGCACATCTTTGCAGATACCGAAGCGGCGACGGAAGATGTGGTGCTCCAGAACTGGGAAGCATTGAAAATGAAAGAAGGGCGTACGTCAATTCTCGACGGCGTCCCGCGCGCACTGCCAGCAGCGCTTCGTGCGCAACGCGTACAAGAAAAGGCGGCCAATGTCGGATTCGATTGGCATGATCGACGTGATGTTTGGGCGAAGGTCGACGAGGAGCTTGACGAGCTTAAGCACGAGATTCATGAAGGCAACAAGGAGGGAACTGCCCGTGAGTTCGGAGATGTGTTCTTCGCCTTGGTTAACGCAGCTCGGCACGAAGGTGTGATTGCAGAGGATTCGCTGCACGGTACGATTGGGACCTTTATGCGTCGGTTCCAACACATTGAGCAGCGCGCGATCGAGCACGGGAGGGATCTCAAGAGCATGACGCTTGAAGAGATGGACGCGTATTGGGATGAAGCGAAAGGGAAGGGACTGTGAGAGTATTGATGATAGGTTGGTGTATCGCATGCATCTTCATCTTGACGGCATGTGGCGAGAGCAATTCGACGGTTGATGGCCAGTCGGCCGACTCTGCGTCGACGGGTGCTCAGCAGGGCACAGGCAACGCGAATAAGGATGGCATCGATACGTCGACGTTCACCGTTACCGACACGACAGTGACGCTTCGCAACTCCGAGTTTCCAACGCCGTCGGGTCGTGTTGTCAATGTGATGGTTACTGGACTCGACTCGCGATTGGGCGACCCAATGGGTCATGCCGATGCGAACCACCTTGTACGGTTCTTCCTCGACTCTGGGTGTATCGAGATTATCTCAATCCCACGCGACACACCACATGATGCAGGATTTGAAGACACCACCGGACTCAACAAGCTGACAAACGTGCGTGCTAATCGCGGACGTGCGGCATATCATGTTGCCGCTGCGGAGATTGCCGGCGTTTCGCGCATCGACTATTGGGTAGAGTTTGGCTTCTCACAGGCGATCGGCCTGTTGGAGCTCATGGGGTATAAGGAGAACGCCTCGTCAACACTTCGCGTGCTTCGCTCGCGGCAGGCATACGCTGCGGGTGACTATCAACGCGTGTACAACCAAGGGCAGTTCATTCGACAGATCATTCTGCGTGCGTTTGATCAGACGGACAACTTCTTGGGCGAACTAGCGCTGCGTGCATCCCTTGCACTTGTCGAAACGAATCTCACCTACGAAGCATGTGATCAGATGCTTGATGCATTGCGCAGTCGTGGGTTCTCCGATGCCGATCCTTCGCGCATTTGGGTGCGACTCAAGCCATCGCTTATCACCAAGCTGAAGGTCTACTCGTTCGATTCAGCAAATGTGAACGCCATTGACCACCAGATCACGCAGAAGATTTCACGTCTCGGCCTTGACAGCATTCCTGTCAATGCGCAGACGTACGAACGTCGGCTGTACAACCTCGTGCAAAAGGCTGCTGCCGATAGCGCACGTTCGGCCGGAAGTGTCATCCGCCTCCTTCGACGTCCATACGAGCAACGTGCATGGCTGCAGATCCCCAATCTTTCGAAGCGGAAGATGTATCGCGACCGGATTTGTGGGATGCTGATTGCGTCGTATCGTCGCGTAAAGAATCCAGATGCAGCGAAGCGTATCGAGGACTACATCGCGATCGAGAATCGCGTCAACGCAGGTAGGTAGTAGGGTTCAGACGATCACGTCCGTACCAGAGCTCGAAGTGCACCAGCGCTCCGTCAATGTTTTCACCGCTGGTACCTACCACTGTGCCTTGTTGCACCGTTGAACCTTGTCGAACATTAACGGTTGCGAGGTTCGCATACACCGAGCGGAATCCGTTCTGATGATCAACGATGACGAGCGATCCGAATCCAGGTAGCCACGTTACGCTGGATACTTCACCCTTGCTAATGCTTGCCACGCGTGTGCCAACGGCTGCACGAATGTCGATGCCTGGATTTTCAAGCGTTGTGCCAGTCTTTGGGTTGCGATAGGTGCCGTACCCCTGCAGCAGCGCCGTCGATGGCGTCGGCCACGGAAGGGAACGTCGCGCAAACCCTGGTGCACTTGGTGTTCGTTCTGGCTTGGCACGTTCCGAGCCGGATTCGCGTGAAGGACGTGTTGTGCGTGAGCGAGCTTGATCTCGTTTGCGTTGGTCCTCGCGCTGACGTTCACGTGCGACGAGGTTGGCGATCATCGATCGAACACGTTGGGCGCTTTGTTGCTTCTTCTGAAGCTCTGCGAGCAACGTTTCTTTGTTTGAACGCAGTCGTTGAAGTTCCTGCTGACTCTTCGAGATCGTCGTGACGAGTGTCGATCGTTCACGTTCTTTTGCCGTGATGATCTGCTGTTGTGTTGACGTGACGTCGTCGAGTAGATCCTTCTGTTCCGCAAGCGAGTCGCGCAGCGACCGCATTGATGCGCGATACGTCGAGAGTGATGCAGTGAGTGCGCGGAACACAACGTCGGTGCGAAGCGAAGCTCGAGGCACACCGGCATGCTCACGCTGATACATCCGCATTCGCTCGGCAGTCTCCTGCCATGATGTTTCGGCACGCTCGAGTGCTGACTGTGTTGAGCTGATGCGCTGCTCGAGTACCCTTGCCGTGTCTTGGAGTCGCTGAACATCGTCCTCGAGTCGAGCGATGAAGGTCGTCAACTGATGTCGCTGACGCTGGAACGACGAAAGCGACCGCATGGCCGACGACTCACGTCGGTTCAATGCAGAAATGCGAGCACGCGTCTCCTCAATCGATTGCCGTAGTCTGCTAAGCTCGCGCTTCGTATCGGAGATGCTCGACTGTCCGAACGCAATCGACGTTAGGGCTGCGAGAAGAACAAGGATCGTTGTTAGGCGACTCAGAATTCCTCGGTCTTTTCTCGACGAATCACGGCACCCAGCGCTCCAAGCTTATGCTCAAGTGCTTCATATCCACGGTCAAGGTGATACACGCGAAGAATCTCGGTCTGACCTTCCGCGATGAGCGCGGCCATCACAAGACTTGCACTTGCACGCAGGTCGCTCGACATCACCGTAGCGCCAGTAAGCTTCGCGCCACCCTTCACCACACAGTATCCTTCGCCAGTCTCGATATGTGCACCCAAGCGTTGGAGCTCGGGCACGTATCCAAAGCGCGTCGGATAAATCGTGTCCTTGATACGAGCTGCGCCTGTCGAGGTAAGCATGAATGCCGCCCACTGCGCTTGCGAATCGGTCGGATAGCCAGGATAGATTGTTGCCGTGATGTCCACAGGATCAGGATCGCGATCCATGCGAATATGAATGTTGTCAGTGCCGACGTCTAATGTGCATCCGGCGTCTTCGAGTGCTTGTGTGACAGCTGTCAGATGCTGCGGTGCAACCTTGCGGACGTTGACGTCGCCCTTTGTCATTGCTGCGGCTATGAGGAACGTGGCTGCTTCGATACGGTCGGGGATTGTCGCCACATCGACGTTGTGAAGTTCGTCTACGCCTTCAATCTCGAGTGTTGTAGTGCCGACACCTGAGATCTTCGCGCCCATCGCGATCAGCATGTCGATTACTGACGTTACCTCTGGCTCGAGCGCAACATTAGTGAGCGTTGTATGCCCCTTTGCCAACACAGCAGCCATGATGATGTTGACCGATGCGCCAACACTTGAGATGTCGAAGTGGAAGTGATTGCCCTTCAGGCGATCGGCCTTGGCAATGATGTATCCACCTTCTACCTCGATCGATGCTCCAAGCTTTTCGAGCCCCTTGAGATGCAAGTCCACAGGACGTGGTCCGAAGTTGCATCCACCGGGCAGCGATACGCGTGCTTCGCCGTAGCGTGCAACGAGTGGACCCAGCACGTAGATCGACGCGCGCATCTGCTTGACGTAGTCGTACGGAGCCTCGTGACTTGTAAGGTGTGAGCCATCAAGCGTGAGGACATCTCCATCGAGATGCATCTCCACGCCCATGCTGCCAAGCAAGCGACTCATTGTCCAGAGATCGCGATTGTTTGGTGTGTTGCGGAAGGTAAACGTACCGGGCGCAAGCAAGCATGCAGGCATGAGTGCAAGCGAAGCATTCTTTGCACCGGAGATATCGACGGTTCCCGTGAGGCGCACCCCACCATCAACGATGAATTTGTCCATGCACAAAGATACTCGGTATATTCGCGCTCCCGTTAGAGGTGCTACCGAAGGTCGGTGGCTGAGAACAAACTCTTTGAACCTGATCCGGATAATGCCGGCGAAGGAAAACGAGGTCAACCATGAATGTGCGCAGCGTCGCAGCATTGGTGGTGCTTGCATGCACCACGCAACTTCCAGCACTTGCCCAGAAGGCAGTAAACCGAGATACTACGTCGTATCGCATGCGCGAGGTACGTGTCGAGTCATCGCAGTATGCCAGAGATGCCGACCCAGTAACCCAGACCACGGTGACGAAGGCCGCGGTTGAGCAGTTGTATATCGGACAGGATGTGCAGTACGTGCTCGAGCGTACCGTACCGTCGATCATCGCCTACTCGGAGTCGGGCACGGCAGTCTCCAACTATGGAACGTTCCGATTGCGTGGCATCGACCAAACGCGCGTGAACGTCACACTTGATGGTGTGCCGCTGAACGACATGATTGATCAGGGTGTGTTCTTTTCGAACATAGGCGACTTGATGAACGGCATGTCTTCTGTGCAGGTGCAGCGCGGTACCGGACTTAGTACAAACGGGACAGCTTCGTTTGCAGGTGCTGTGGGGTTGTCGTCGCCATCACTATCGCTCTACAGCGACGCACGCCGTCCGATGGCCAACGTGCAGCTTTCTGGTGGATCGTTCACCATGCTTCGCGGTAGTGCTGCCGTGCGCACAGGAGCGATTGACAGCTCTGTCAATGTGTACGCACGATTTACTACGCTTGCGACCGACGGGTATCGACGTCACACGGGTACCACTGCGAACTCGGCGCATGTTGCTGCACGATGGCAGGATGCGACGAATACCAACTCGCTGCAACTCACCGGATTGTGGGGGCGCACGCAGAATCAGCTCGGATATTTTCCTGTGCCGAAGGCAACTGCTGATGCTGATCCACGCACAAACCTCAACGACAGTGCCGATGTCGACGACTTCGGACAGCATCTGATGTCGCTTGCGTTTCAGCATGTGCTCAACGCGAACACGATCTTCTCCGCCACCGGATACATCGGTGGGGCAGGGGGCGATTACTTCACCGGGTTCCGCGATGCAGAAGGCGCGCTCACGCTGCTTAACTATCCGCTCGAGAACCGTCACTACGGTGCGATGGCGCGTGTCGACGCGCGCATCAGCGATGTGACCATTCGAGCAGGTGTGCATGCGTACACGTTCCGTCGTCGCAATTGGGAGACGATCGCGCCCGAGTTTAACCGACCGTACTATGATGATCGTACGACGAAGAACGAGGTTTCGGCATTCACGCGTGTCGAGTACACAACAGGTGCGCTGAGCTTGCTCGCCGACCTTCAGCTACGCAGCGTACACATGTCGTTTTCGATGCCCGAGATGTTGAGCACCACGGAAGTTCTGCCTGTCCATCGCTGGGCATTCCTCAACCCACGAATCGGTGCGCGCTACGAGCTCACGGCAACGTCCGATATTTACGCATCGTTTGGTCGAACCAGTCGCGAGCCAACACGCTTTGACTTGTTAGGGGGCACGCAGATCACCGATGCGAACCTTTCAGTTCTTCGCACGCCGAACACTGTTCGTCCGGAGCACGTTAATGACATCGAACTCGGCTACCGCATGGCGAGTGAGGATGTCACGCTCGACGTGACTGCGTTTGCGATGTTCTTTACCGACGAGATCGCACCGATCGGACCGTACATCGACCAGCTCTTTGTACAGCTTCGCAAGAACGTTGAGTCAAGCCGTCGCCTCGGACTCGAAGTGCTGTCGACTGCACGACTCCATCGCACGTTGCAGGCAGATATTGCCGCCACGCTCATGACATCGAACGTTGCGCGCTTTGCGCCTGAGAATCTCGGCGTCGACACTGTGTTCACCAACGTCACGCCGATCCTCACGCCATCGGCACAAGTGCTTGCCACGCTGCGCTACATGCCAGTCGAGCCGCTTACGATTGAAGCCGGCGTGCGCTACATCTCGTCGTCGTTTACCGACCTCACGAATGCTGACGGACTCGTCTTGCCGGAGGTTGTCGATGTGAACGCACGCGTATGGTGGAACATCACCGGCGAGCACCGCATCGGCGTCATGGCCAACAACGTGCTCGACGCGATGATCGTCACCAATGGGGGCTCCACGTTTGATGGCAGTTCGACCGTGCCAACCTACTTCGTCCAAGCCGGCCGCAACTTCATGGTGATGCTCGACTTGCGGTTCTGACCGTCAAAGACCTCGATTGGGGTATATTCGCGGTCTATGAAACGACACTCAGTGAAGGTCACACGCCAGTGTGCACATCGCGGCGATAACGGTCAGTGCAAGCGCATGACCAGCGTAACGCATCCTTATTGTGCACAGCACACCAAGGAGCATTTCGGCGTATCGGTGAAGAAGAGCCAAATCAAAGGTGCTGGCCTTGGCTTATTCGCCGAGCGCAAGTTCACGGCTGACGAGCGCATTGTGGAGTACACTGGTGAGAAGCTCACTACAGACCAGTACGACCGCCGATATGCCTCTGATGCCCTGGGCTCCTACGGGATTCAGCTCTCTGAGCGCTACGTGATCGACGCAGCAAAGACGACCAGCGGAGTGGCGCGCTATGCATGCGACTACCACGGTTCAGGCAAGAAGCCAAACGCAGAGTACGTCGTATTCGGTAGCCGAATCTTCATTGTAGCTACGCGTACCATCAAGCCCGGTGACGAGATCTTCACCGATTACGGAGATGATATGCACCGTGCTCTTGGATTAAACTGATGTAATAGCGGACAGAAGCGGGTAGAAGGCATAGTATCGTAGGTAACCAATTGTTCTATCTCTGTATTTTTGCGATATGGGTTCCATGTTTATTTCCAACAAGGACGAGACCGTACGGCTCTTCAAGAACCCCGTGCTGGAGTACTTCTCGCATATTCACCCGGCAACGCCACTCGTGGTGTTTCTGCCGGTGGTGGTGTGGACGCTCTATGGCAGTATGGTTGGAAGTGCTTGGATGCAGTCGATTGGCGTTTGGACGAGCGTCGGCGCCTTCGCAGTAGGAACACTTGCTTGGACATTGGTTGAATACATGATCCACCGTTGGGCATTTCATATCGAGCCAACAACCGACCTGGGCAAGCGGGTGCACTTCCTTGTTCATGGGATTCATCATGACTATCCGCGCGATTCAACGCGATTGGTAATGCCCCTGTTGGTGAGTATCCCTCTTGCGATGGCATTTTATGCGCTATTCGCTGCCGTGCTGGGACCGTTTCACAACGCACTCTTTGGCGGTTTTATTTTTGGCTATGTTGCATACGATTCGATCCACTACGCAACGCACCATTTCCCAATGACGTCGCGAATTGGTCGATTCCTGAAAGAGTATCACATGAAGCACCACTACGTCGATGATCACACTGGATTTGGTGTGAGCACGCCGTTGTGGGACATTGTGTTTCGCACCGTGCCTGCTTGGGCGCGGAAACGTTCATCAACGAATTCGTCAGCTCCTACTTCCTGAGGTCTTCCATGGCGCAAGCATTTTCTGATATCATCAATGTTGTCAAGGCTGTTGCATCTGATGTAACACCAGTAGAACACCATGGCGATCTCACCATAACGGTGCCGAAGGCGCAGCTTCTTGATGTGCTGCACGAGCTCAAGGAAAACCCACAGATGTCGTTTTCGCAGTTGATCGACATCACTGCGATTGACTGGGCCAAGACGCCGGACCGTTTCGAAGTTGTGTACTTCCTCTACTCACTTGAGCACAAGACACGCGTTCGCATCAAGGTCGCTGTCCGCGAAGATGCCCCACACGTGCCTACGGTTGTCGACGTATATGAAGCGGCGAACTGGTACGAGCGTGAAACGTACGATATGTACGGCATCATGTTCGATGGACACCCTGACTTGCGCCGTTTCTACATGCCTGAGGATTTCATGGACGAGCAGGGAACGCAGCTCTATCCGCTGCGCAAGGACTTCCCACTGATGGGCATTCCTGGCTCACTCCCGCTCCCAGAGAAGAACTAAGCCAAACCCCACTGTTGGCTTACGCCTGAAGCCACGCTATCGCATCGGCGACTGTTGGCTGAAACTCGAACAAGTACTCGATCTGCGAAATCCGGAACAGATTTCGCACGGTTTCTTGTGTGCCAACGAGAAGGACGAAGCCTTCATGCTCCTTCATCTGTCGGTGCGCAAGGAGGAGTGAAGACAGGCCTTGTGAATCGCAGAAGTGGACCGACGTGAGGTCGATCACGAGCGCCTTGATGGAAGGCTGACACAAGATCAACAGCTCGCTCTTTACATCGGGAGCGATTGTCGAGTCGAGCATCGGCTCCTTGATGGTAAAGACTACCAGTTCGTCGTCTTGTTCTACGGAAAAGCGCATGTGCAGGCACCTCTGATAAAATGGTGATAGTGCAAAGATCGCAATTGATCGCAACTTTGCAGACATGCATTCCATTCTCGTTATACGTCTGTCGTCGATGGGCGACGTTGTGTTGGCAACACCGCTTGTGCGACAGCTGCGCCGTACCTATCCGAATGCACGCATCGATGTTGCAGTAGCCGATCGTTTTGTAGACGTGTGGGCAAACAACCCGCACGTGACATGCGTGTGGCCGGTGCCGTCCGTTCACGCATCAGAGGGTGGACTCGACGAACTCAAGCTCGAAATGCTCGAGTCGCTAGGTGGCGAGTGGAATGGCGAGTACGATTTGATCGTAGACCTGCAGCATTCGTTGCGTTCGGCTACAGTTCGCCGTGGACTTGGACGCCGCGTGGTGCTCTCGCCGAAACATCGCATCGAGAAGCTCGCAATGGTCTACCTCAAGCGTCGTCCAGCGACCATCACACCTATCGTCGATCGCTATCGATCCTGCGTTCAGAATCTACCCTTGGTGCCGGATGACGATGGTTGCGAACTCTGGCTTCCAGAAGAACACGAACGCGGCATCTATCCTGCGACGCGTCCAACAATCACACGGTCGCGCATCGCACTTGTCCCAGGAGCTCACCATGCCACGAAGAGGTGGCCGGTTGCGCGGTATGCGGAACTGGCGGCTTCGCTCGTTCGCCGCGGACACGAAGTCGTGCTCCTTGGGGGTCCGTCTGATGTTGAGCTCTGCAGTGCCGTCGAGGCTGCCGCTGGCGTCCCTATGCTGCGTGCTGATGGGGCAACATCAATCGGAGCGACCGTTCGGATGATCGATACCTGCGCATGCGTTGTCACCAACGACACCGGAGTGATGCATATAGCTGCCGCACGGAGAGCGCCCGTGGTTGCACTCTTCGGATCAACGGTGCGAGAGTTAGGCTTTGCACCGTATGGAACGCAGTGCCGCATTGTTGAGCATGACGTAGCATGCCGACCCTGCTCGCACATCGGACGCAGCACCTGTCCGAAGGGACATTTCCTCTGCATGGAGGGGATCACCGTTGGTAATGTTCTTCACGCAATTGATGAACTTTTGTGACGGCACGATTCTTGCTTTAGTCCCTCCATGATTGGAATCGTTCTTGTCGGTGCAGGGAACATCGCACAGAGTATTCACCTGCCAATGCTTTCAGCGATGCCTGGAGCGCGCATCGTTGCCATTTGTGACCGCCAGATCTCGAAGGCTCGCATCCTCGCAGAGAAGTATGGCATTCCGCACGTCTTCCGTTCACTCGACGATGCTCTGTCGCTCGATGGGGTCGACGCCGTTGTGGTTACCACCTCAACCGATGCCCATGCAAGTGTTGCCATGCAAGCGATGGCGGCAGGGAAGCACGTCTTTGTTGAGCGGCCGGCAGCACGAACCTTGCAGGAGACGCTCGACATGCGCACGTTGGCGCAAGACCGCGGCGTGCAGGTGATGATTGGCATGAATCATCGATTCCGACCAGACGTCGTCAACATGAAGAACGCTGTGGATCGTGGTGAAATTGGTTCGCCGTACTACGTGAAGGCTGGCTGGGTAAAGCAACGCTCTACCGACGCTCGGTGGTTGGCCAATGCCGATATGTCGGGTGGTGGTGTGTTGGTGGACCTCGGTGTGGCGGTGTTGGATATGATCCTGCACGTCTTTGATTTTGCACGTGTGCGCAGTGTGATGGCATCGACCTTCCACCACGAGACAAAGTCGGTTGAAGACGTCGTCGTGGCAATGCTGCAATTCGAAAACGGCGCAATCGCCACCATTGAAACAAGCTGGTCGCTGGTCCGTGCCGAGGATCTCTACTACTGCAATGTGTTCGGCAAAAAGGGTAGCACCTACATCAACCCGTACCGCCTTGTCCGGAAACAGGGTGCGACGATTCAGTCGACCTCAGCACCGCAGAAGAAGACGCAGCTCGAGATCTACCGCAAGAGCTACGAATCCGAGATCAAGCATTTCGTGAATGCTGTTCGGGGCGTGGTGCCGATGATCTCTACAATTGATGAGGCCTGCGAGCGGATGAAGATTGTGGAAGCCCTCTACGCAAGTGCTGAATTGAAGCGCGAAATCGTCATTCCGTAGCCTCGACGGGAAAAATGGTGGGGAAAACGGTGGATAACCACCACGCACCATTGCATAGTTTGCCTCTATGGCAAGCCGTACACGAACACCGACAGATGCCGACGAGATCCGCTCCGGCAACATTCCTCCGCATTCCACCGACGCAGAAGTTGCTGTGTTGGGTGCGATGCTCATTGATAAAGACGCCGTTTCAAAGGTCGTCGAAGTTGTCGACGCCGAGTGCTTCTATCACGAGAAACACGTTCTGATCTTCAAGGCCATGATGGCCATGTTCGAGCGTGGCGTTACGATCGATCTCGTGTCGCTCAGTGATCAGCTTCAGCGCGACGGAACACTCGAGCGCGTTGGCGGCATGTTCGCCCTCACCGAGATCAGTGTCCGCACTGTTTCATCGGCAAACGTTGAGTATCACGCGCGCATTGTCCTTGAACGCTTTCTTAAGCGCCAACTCATCAAGGTTGCGGGAGAAATTGCACAGCAATGCTACGATGAAACCACCGACGCACTCGATGAAGTCGACCGCGCCGAGCAGCGCATCTTTGAGGTAGCTGAAAAGCGACTACGCCGATCATACTCGGGCATGAAGAAGCTCACGAAAGATGCCATTGAACGCATCTTCTCGATGTCAGCTGGCGAGGGCGACGGCATTACTGGTGTTCCAACGGGATTCACACAGCTGGATCAATTGCTGAGTGGGCTACAGCCATCGGACTTGGTAATTGTTGCTGCACGTCCGTCGATGGGTAAGACTGCGTTCGCTCTGTCCGTAGCTCGCGAGGCCTCGCGACGTGGCAAAGCCGTTGGCATCTTCTCGCTCGAAATGTCTGCCCAGCAGCTAGTGCTGCGTTTGATCTCTGCTGATGCGGCCGTTGGCCTGCAGGCATTGCGCAGCGGACGTCTCTCGAATGCAGAAATGCATGAGATTGTGACGCGCGTTGATAGTCTGATGAATGCGCAGATCTACATCGACGATTCTGCAGGTTTGTCGCCAGTGGAGTTCCGAGCGAAGTGTCGTCGAATGAAGATGGAGCACAAGATTGACCTTGTGATGGTCGACTACTTGCAGTTGATGCATGCTCCCAAGGCGGAGAGTCGCGAGCGCGAAATCTCGGTGATCTCGCACACGCTCAAGGCCGTTGCCAAGGAGCTCAACATCCCCGTGATCGCCCTGTCGCAGCTCAATCGTACCCTTGAGGCGCGCGCCGATAAGCGTCCGATGCTCTCAGATTTGCGCGAATCGGGCTCGATCGAGCAGGATGCAGACGTTGTGATGTTTATCCACCGTCCTGAGTACTACAAGATCACAGCCTTTGAGGACGGTCGGTCGACTGAAAACATCGCTGAAATCATCGTCGGAAAGCAGCGAAATGGTCCAACAGGCGATATCCGCCTGTTCTACCAAAAGGAGCTTGCAGCGTTCCATGATCTCACGTTCAATCGAGATGCGTTCGACGTAGCGCCCGATGTGGGCCTGCTGCCAGAGTCAGACGCCCCATTTTGACGAGAATATCGTTGCTGTAACCATGCCCCTGTCGTAGTTTCATTCGTTCTGTTCACGGGGAGGTATCGGGTGATGTTGCTACGTCTGGGGATTGCACTTACGCTCGCACTGTGGATCTGTCCTGCCATTTCAGCGCAGGGAGATTCGAGTGCTGTTTTGCGCTTACTTGAGCCTGTCGGAGGGGAAGTGTATTACACTCCTCGCGTATCGGAGATCACAATCCGCTGGGATGGTGTCGACGATACCACGGCTGTGCGACTTGACTACTCGTCAAACAACGGATTGTCGTGGACGATTATCGCCGACAGCGCACGTGGCGGTTCGTTCGTATGGGATATCCGAACAGTCGGACTCTCGACGTTCTTCCGCGTACGCGTAACGCAGCTCCGTCCGCCACGCGCAGAAGACAACATTGTCTACCGTGGTCACGGCAACCCCGTTACCGATGCTTGGTGGTCGCCCTCGAACGAACGCGTCGTAAGCGTTGCTGCGGATCCCCATATCTGGGATTCGCGTGTTTCAGCATCCGCGCCGCTCCAGACACTACCGGGTGCACGAGCATCGTACTACAGCGTGCGATGGAGTGCTGATAGTTCGACCATCGTCACAGGGTCGGATGATAACGCTGCGCTCGTGTTCGATGCACGAACGCTTACGTTGCGGTCGACACTGCGTCATCCAGACATTGTTACAAAGGTCGAGATTGATTCAACGGGCGCATGGCTCTTCACGCGTTGCGATGACAACCGTGTTCGTGTGTTCAATCTCCCTTCGACAACTCCACGGGCAACACATAACGCCGGATCTACACTCGATGACATGAATGTCAACGCCAACGCAACGCGCGTGTTGCTGTCCGCATTCGAAGCTCGTGTATACGGCCGCAACGTCGGTCTGCCTCTTACGTACAACCAGCAGACGACAGGTGTGATTTCGGGTGCGTTCTCGCCGGATGGAACTTCGATCTGCACCATCGGTGGTGACGCATCAATCCATGTGTGGAAGAGCGACTCTGCAAAGCGCATCTGGAGTGCATCGTCGCCTCGCGAAGGCGTGCGCAGCGTTGCATACTCAGCCGATGGTACGCGCATCGCAGTTGGCATGGCAGACTCCACGGTAACGGTGTGGAATGCAACCAACGGTGACCTCGTTGCTACACTCCGTGGGTATCGCGGAGCAGTTCGCATGGTTGCCTTTACGCCAGATGGGGCGCATGTCGCAGGTGCATCAGACGACAACTTTGCGCGCGTACATCAGATTGCAACTGGACGTGTTGTGGCATCGCTGCAGCACGGCGATGATGTACTCATTGTGCGATGGGATCGCAAGGGAGAACGTCTGCTCACGACCTCTCGCGATGGCACGGCACGTATCTGGCAAGTACTCGAAGTAGTGCTCCAATCGGATACGAGCGGTGCGTTTACGATCGCACCGCCGCCTCCTGCGTTTGCGAGGTTTACAACCACTGGCGACACGCTGGACATTCGTGAATCGACGACACTGTCGGTCGGACTCGAAGCTGCGCAGTTTCTTGATCTCGCAGATATCGACAGCGTACGTTTGCGGATTGAATATGACCCGTCAATTCTTCATCGCACGTCGTCTACGTTTTCTCAGATCGACGTCATCGAAGACGTGGTAACCGACACAGCCGGTATCCGCAGAAGTCGTGAGCAGCTCGAGATACAAGTCGCGTTGCCAACAGCTGACGCAGTGCTCGGCACGATCAGCTTTGTTGCAACGCTCGGACAAGACAGTGTGACGGCACTTCAGATTACGCGCGTAACGCAAATCGGCAAGGGGCCTGGGATGCGCACAGAAACATCGTATCAGCCAGTGCTTGTGCGAGGTATCTGTCGATCAGGAACAGATCCTCGACTGTACACATCGCTCGGAACACCGCTGATCCTGCGTTGGAGATCGACGCGCGAAGGCATCCGCATCAACTGCGATCTTGCAGAGACGGCGTCGGCCGTATTCACACTCTACGATATTCTTGGTAGAGCACTGTGGACTGATCGCGCAACAGATGCTGAGCAGCGCCAGCGCACGGTAGAGCGCACCATTCCATGGGATGTGCTCTCAGGTGTCGGTTTCGTTGTGGTTGAAACACCAACGCAAACATCAAGCATCATTGTTGCTGGAGGTTCACGATGATGCGACGATTCGTTGTAGCTGCAAGCATCTTAACGTGCTTCAGCATTGGTACTGCCACATCTCAGTGGTGGAAGGTCGATACACCAGAGGATGTCTCGCTCTTTCAACTTGGCATGAGCATCAACGGTGGTTATGCGATGCATAGTGGCGACATCGTGCTTCCACAAGCGCCAACATGCTGTGGTGGTTACTCTACTGCACAAGGTATCGGACCAGCCCTGTCCATCTTCCTGCGTCAGGAGCTTGGCAAGGCTCTGCGGCTTACGCTGCGTGGCACGTACGCGTCCTATGATGCAACGTTTTCGGTTGACCAAGCAATCTTCGTTACCAACGCAACAGAGGGCGTAACACGCCACACACTCGATACCCGGCTTGGTTGGGTAGGGGGCGAGCTCCTGTTTGATTGGCGCATAACGTCACCCCTTCGTCTGATGTTCGGTGGCTCCGCAGGATTCATGTCGCCTGCGACATTCTCACAGAAAGAGACACTCATTGTTCCAGGCACAGGGACGTTCGAGAACGGACGTCGCACGCGGAATGAGGTGAGTAACGTTGAATTGGAAGGAATGCGCTCGCCGATCCTCGGTGCAGTAGTTGGTCTGGGATTCGACATACCGATGACGGACAACCACTCGGTTGTTCTTACGCCTGAAGTGCTCTACACGATGGGCCTCAATGACCTTCACACGGATCTGCCGTGGAAGGCGAATCTCCTGCGAGTTGGTGCGAGCCTAGCATTCTCGCTCAATGCGCCAGAGCCACCGATGCCGGTTGATCGCAAGCGTGAGTCATTCATTGATTCGCTCATCGTTGATGTCAATCCAGACGCGCAGGAACGTCGTGCTGATGGATTCGAGCGCATCACGATCGACACAGTCGTTGGCGAAGATCTTGTGACAATCACAGAACGGCTCTACCGCACAGACACATTGTTCCGTCCGTTGCCGCCTGAGATCAATGCTGCAATTGCGGCCCGTGCAGTCTATCCTGATGGATCACAGAAGTCGGAGTTCGTGATCAATGTGTCGACGCAGTTCATCACGGAAGCATTGCCAATTCTACCTGTGGTATTCTTCGAGTCGCAAGCCATCTCGCTGTCATTCCGGTACCACCAGGTAGCTTCATCGGCTGAGTTCAAGTTGTCGGACGTAGCACCGCGCACTACCGCTGTTCACCGTGACATTCTCAACATCCTTGGTGAGCGGATGACCGCGATGCCAGAAGCATCGATCCGACTGCGTGGTACGGCCGATCCAACAACAGAAGGTGGTGATTGCGACCTTGCGCGAAATCGTGCGCAAGCGGTGAAGAACTACCTCGTTCGCGTATGGAACATCTCCGAGTCGCGTGTTACTATCGAAAGCGGTTCGACAACATGTGCGCCAGAACGTCCAACACGTCAGCAGAGCGAATCTGGATACTCGGAAAACCGCCGTGTCGAGATTATTCCTTCTGACGTGCGTCTGCTTGGATCGGTGGCGAAGCGCCGTTTTAACGAAGCACGTACGATCGATCCGCCAAAGATTACGTTCGACCCTTCGGGAACATCACAGCGCTACGTAACAGACTGGAGTCTGCAAGCAACGTCAGGTGCGACCGTGCTCTTCTCGCAATCAGGCAAGGGCGTTCCAACTGAGATTACACAGCCTCTTACCACGATTGTTGCCGACGCGATGCAGCATGCAACACCAATCAATGTGTCATTGCGCATTGGTGGCATTCGCAACGCGACAGCATCAGCTGTCACGACAATCCCTGTTCGCAAGGACACGGTAAGTACGGAGCTTGAGCGATTGACGCTGACGTTGTTCGATATCGCAAGTGATCAGATTACGCCAATCGCACAACAGCAGATTGCAACGTTCTTGGAGAACCTTCCTGCTGGCTCAACAGTAATCGTGCGTGGATTCGCCGATATGCTGGGCAATGCCGAGTTCAACAAGAAGCTGTCGCAGAAGCGCGCTGATGCTGTGTGCGGAGTGATTCGTGCAAACGTGAAGAAGCGCGTTGAGCTGCAGTGCAATGAGATCCGTACTGACAGGTTCCCGCCGGGAATTGATTCGTACGAGACACCTGAAGAGCGATTCCTCAGTCGTACAGTACAAATCGAAGTTAAGCGGGGTCGCTAACGCGCACTACGCTTGCAAGGCTGCGCGCTTTACCGGACATGTTGTGCCGGTAGGGTGGTCGCATGATCGATCGCAGGGCGTTACGTACACGCGGGGGATTGCCGTTGGGAACGATCCGTGGAGCTTGTCGAGAATCGTTGACTCAAGCGTATAGAGCTCTTCGAGTCGGTAATCGTATGGCATCACAAGATCGATCTCGATGAAGATGTCCTTGCCTGATTGCCGAGTGTGGACGCTCTTGAACTCGCACATCCGATCGTGATTTTCTGCAATCACGCCAAGGATTTCGTACTGCATCTCATCGGGCAACGTCCGGTCTAGGAGCTGACGGAATGCCTCACGTCCGTGCTTGAGCGGCACCTTCAGTGCAACGACGATGAGAGCAACCGATACCAGTGCATCAAGCGTTGCACCGAGTGCGATGTAGCCAGCGAGCTGAAGTCCTGCGCTGAGAATGAGTGACGATAACACGCCGAGCTCCATCCATGAGTCGGTTCGCCATAGTTCAGCGTCGTATTTCAGCATCGGCATATGGAAACGATTTGCGTACCGTCGCAGTAACCGACCCGTCCACCGCATGATAAACAGAGAGATCGTACTCCACGCAATTGGGAAGATCGACGCTTGGTGTGCTTCCGGCTGAATCACCAGATGGACGGCCTGCGATAACGTGTAGATACTCAGTGCGAACAGGAGGTTAGCACTGAGCAGAATGGCCAAACTCTCATACTTGCCATAGCCATAGTTGAACGTCAGATCGGGGCGACGCATTGACTGCTGCACAGCAGCGAGAAACAGCAGCGACGTTCCAATGTCAATGAGTGCGAGGTACCCGTTTGTCGTTACAATCAGCGAGTCCTCGAGTACGCCAATGCCGATCGTTGTTAGAGCCAGAACAATACATGCCACAAGCGACACAAATGACGCGTACTGCGGTGTGTCCCTTCGAAGGAGCTGTCGCAGCGTCTGAGTCATGATATCGCGTGATAGCATACGATCGGAAAGTATTAGTGTCCGCTAAGTGCCGAGAAGTACTGGAGTATCACCAACACGTACGCTGTGGCTAGACCTGCAGTGAAGATCACTGGGAAGACGATGCCGGCGATGCCACGTGATGGAGTAAGCATTGAAAACAATGATGCCCGATCGGCAACGGCAGCAAACTCAAGTTCACACGGTGGTATGCCACGTTGGTTGGCTGCAGTGATGATCAACGTGAGTCTGCGCTGCTCGCGCATGTAGTCCAGACCCCATACCGTCATCAAGATGAAGTAGATGACGGATTGGCCAGACCGCAGTGCAGCATGCGCCTCGATGGGCTGGAGATAAATCACGATCCAAAACATGCCTGCAAGTGCAAAGCACATGCGAAGAAGGCGTCCGTACATCGTGCGCTGGCGCACGTAGCGATCTGCAATGGTGTGGTGGAGCATGCGCGAAGTTACGGACCAGCACATCTAGACCTCGAACGAAAAAGCGCGCGTCCGGATACCGAACGCGCGCTTTGAACAATCGATGTGTGCAGTGCCTTACTCTGCTGCTGCCTCTGGTGCTGCGTCTGGAGTTGACTCCGGAGCTGACTCTTCGGCAGGTGCTGCAGCTTCTTCAACTGCTGCTGGTGCCGGCTCGTCCACGACGACTGGAGTCTTCGCAGCTTCTGCGCGTGCCTTGTCGCGATCTGCACGACGCTTCTTCAGACGGTCGTAGCGCGCAAGAGCGGTTGCCTTGTGCTGTGCAACTGCTGCGTCGATTTCAGCTTCCGACTTACCCTTGAAGGTAAGATGGCGGCGGAGCAATACGCCCTCGCGGCTGAGAATCTGCTGCACGATGTCTGTTGGCTGCGCACCAACGCTGAGCCAGTAGAGTGCACGTGAAACGTCGAGAACGACGTTCTTTGGTGTTGTCATTGGGTCGATATACCCAACGCGTTCAATCGAAGCGCCGTCACGACGAGCGCGTCCGTCGATCGCAACGATATCGTAGAATGGAGCCTTCTTACGACCGCGGCGACGCAAGCGGAGTTTTACCATGATGTCTCCCTAGGAAACAAAGGGTGAAAAAAGTGAATCAGCGGCGTGTTCCAAATGGAGATTGCGGCAGCTGACGGTTGCCCATCATCTGCGCCATCTTACCCTTGGTCATATTCCGCATCATCTTTTGCATGTCTTCAAATTGCTTGATAAGTCGATTGACATCCTGAATCGACGTGCCGCTACCAGTGGCAATGCGCTTGCGGCGGCTACCATTGAGGAGGCGCGGGTTCCCACGCTCTTCCTTGGTCATCGAGAGGATGATGGCTTCAACGCGTCCAAACGCACGATCGTCAATTTGCACGTCGCGTAATGCACGGTCGACACCAGGAATCATTCCGAGCAGGTCACGGAGGTTGCCCATCTTCTTGATCAGTTTCATCTGATCAAGGAAATCCTCAAACGTGAACTGGTTCTTCTTGAGCTTTTCTTCGAGGCGTTCAGCTTCCTTCTCGTCGATCTGCGCTTGCGCCTTTTCGACGAGTGTTACGATATCGCCCATGCCGAGGATGCGCGAAGCGATACGTTCCGGGTAGAACGGCTCCAGCGCATCGATCTTCTCACCAACACCGACGAACTTGATTGGCTTGCCAACTACTGCACGAAGCGACAATGCCGCACCGCCACGAGTGTCGCCATCAAGCTTTGTGAGTACAACGCCCGTGAGCTCGAGTCGCTCGTGAAACGCTTGTGCAGTATTCACGGCGTCCTGACCCGTCATTGCGTCACACACGAAGAGGATTTCATGCGGTGAGAGCAGCGACTTGAGGTCGGCAACCTCTTGCATCATCTCTTCGTCGATGGTCAGACGGCCTGCCGTGTCGACGATGACAACGTCGCGTCCGTACTTCTTCGCGTATTGGAGCGCCTCAGCTGCAATCTCAGCCGGCTTCGCGTCTTCCTTTGAGAAGACGGGAAGCGACATCGAAGCGCCAAGCGACTTCAATTGATCGACAGCAGCTGGACGGTAGATGTCACAGGCAACGAGCAGCGGCTGCTTGCCCTTCTTCTTCAAGCTGAAGGCTAGCTTACCGCAGAACGTTGTTTTACCCGAACCCTGCAGACCAGCAACCATTACGATGGTTGGGGCCTGGGGAGCCATGGTAAGATCGCTCTTCGAGGAACCCATGAGGGCAACAAGCTCATCGTGGATGAGCTTGATCATCAACTGTCCTGGTAGGACGTTGCCTTTGACCTCGAGGCCGAGTGACTTTTCCTTGACATCGTCGATGAACTTCTTCGTGACGCCGAAGTTGACATCGGCGTCAAGTAACGCACGACGAACTTCCGTCAACGCTTCGTCGACGTTATCCTCGGTGAGTTTGTTCTGTCCTCGAATGGCCTTGAGGGCGTATTCGAGTTTGTCGCTTAGGGATTCAAACATTGTGGGTCTTAAAGAGAACCACAAAGATACGAATCATCGCTGAATGACAATCGGACGAACACCGATTGGCGTAGCGTCGATGTTAAGCACGCGGAGAGTGTAAGTGCCTGATGGCATACCACTTACGTCGATTGATGCCCGTGCTGAGCCTGCGTCGCCTGTGAATTCACCACGAGCAATAACCTGACCTGTGATCGAAATCAGCTCGTATGCATGGGGTGTTGCACCAACGACAGGGATCTCGATGCTGAGAAGCTCACGTGCAGGCACTGGACCGACTGTCCATGTTGACGATGCATCCAGCAGCTCTTCAACTGATGTTGTGCCGGGATCGACTTCTTGGAGCGTGGCATTGACACTTCCATTTGGCTCAACGAGGATGAGCTTGAATGCTGGGCCTGTCTGGTTTGAGTCAGGTACGAAAAAGCCAGAAGCAAGCGCGAGGAACGCCTTGTTTTGTCCGCGAAGGTCACAAACGTACCCACGGATGCGCTTACCATCCTCACCACTTACCCAGAGCGTGTCAATTGCAGGAGCAACGAGTGTGTACGCTGCAGCTGCATCGCCGTACGTCACGTTCGACGCGTACGTTGTTGACGAGCTTGCGATTGTTACGCGAGGTGCATCTGTTGCAAAGTGGGCAGTGCGAACGGCCGACTTGCCCGACTCAGATGAAGCTTCGAGAGCCCCTTCGAGCACAGCAATCTGGAGGTTGATGGCCTTACCATTTGGATTGCGACGGAACTTCGTTGAGTCAATCACGCCAGTGGCAATCAGCGAATACGTGCGGCCGGGGCGGAGCGGATCGAGGGTGATCGTTCCGATCGTGTCCTTGTAGGCTGTCGAAGTTGCTGGTGCGATACCAATGATCAGTGGTGTGTTGGCTGGGACGTTCGAGAACGGAGTCGCCTTGCGGAAGCTGACATTGTCGAAGGTCTTTGTTCCGTTGAGGTACACGTCAACCACGGTTGCGAGGGGATCGGCAGCGTTGTGCACGAGTTGGATGCGGCTTGTCTGCGACCCAGCAAGCAGCGGCGAACGAACAACACGTCCGTCTTCGAGCACCGACAGCAGTGCCATAGTATCCTTGCCGCTGCCATTCTCCGATGGCGTCTTGAAACCGCTTGTCACGCAAACAACGACAGAGCTCGCGAGCGTACCGAAGTCGACAGAGAACGAGGCGAGTGCCTTTGACTTATCGCCAGCCTTTGTGAAGTCGACGGTAACCGCCTTGCGATCAGTAGCCGCTACTGCTGCGGCGTTGCTGGTATATCCCATGCCGGCGGCAGCAACCTTGGACCCACCACGGAACCAGAAGTCGCCTGTCTCCATGTCGGAAACGCCATGGACGAAGTACACGCCCGTCTTGTTAGGGTCGGCAGTATATGGAGCAACCTCAAAGCTGGTGATCTTCAGCGTGATTGGCTTTGCATCGGGGTTTGCGACATATCCAGTGGCGTTCGAAACACCATGAACCATCACCATATAGCCCTTGTCAGCGCCAGGAACGAATGTATACTCGACCTTTGCCTCACTTGCGTCAATGCTGTTGCCTGGAGCAACCGCGAATGTCACGTCGATGTCGCCGAACACGGCGACAGAGTTGAGGTTGTTTGCCCCTTGAAATGGAATGTCCTCGACCTTGCTGACAATGCCAGCTTGCGTTACATAGAGGTCAGCTGTGGCATATGCAGGGTCAGGACTGTTGTTCAAAAAAGTGAACAGCGACAACTGAGCTGATGCAGGCGACAAGGCAGCGAAAAGAGCTGCTGCGGCGAGGGCGATGCGAAGACGCATGTATACTACTCCAAATAAAACGGGGCGTTGAGTTCGTGATCCGAACTTGTAAGAATACAAAAGCGGTCTTAAAGTTTCAGGATTGTCTTCTTGAATGAGGCTCTCGAACAGTTTGCCAGTACTTTTGCACATGATTTGTGCGCCGACAACCGACAACATCGAGCGCTGCGCAAAGGTTCTTCGTGACGGAGGAGTCGTTGGCATGCCTACGGAGACCGTGTACGGTCTGGCTGCGTCAATTCATTCGGAGGAGGGCCTTGCACGCATCTTCGCGCTCAAGGGGCGTCCAGCCGACAACCCGCTGATCGTCCATGTGGCCTCGGTTGACGAAGCGTGCTCACTCACAGACGCTGAGCATCACGAGGTTCTGCGGAGGGTAGCTGCTGCATGGTGGCCCGGACCGCTTACCTGCGTTGTGCCGGCAAGCGTTGCCGTGTCGATGCGTGTTACTGCTGGTCTTGGCACGGTGGCAGTGCGGATGCCTGATCATCCTGTCGCTCTTGCGTTGATTCAGGCAGTTGGTTCACCAGTTGCTGCACCAAGTGCAAATCGATCGGGTCGCCCCAGTCCTACAACTGCGCAGCATGTGATCGATGATCTCGGCAATGACGTAGACGTACTCGATGGTGGGCCATGCAATGTTGGTGTTGAAAGCACGGTTGTGCGCCTCTCGTCAGAACATTGCACGGTCTTGCGGCCAGGAGGAGTCTCGAGAGACGATCTGCAGCGCGCGCTCGGAATACCTGTGGAGATTGCGTCAGGTGCGGAGGATCTACGTGCATCGCCTGGAACACGGTATCGACACTATGCGCCATCGTGCTCCGTTGTGCTGTGCTCAACAGAAGACGAGCTTCGAGCAACGGCGGTCGCAGCTGGGACCTCGTTGATGGTTCTCGCGACGCATGCAATTGCCGATCTTCCTGAGGGCGTCATTTCTGCGCTACTCTCGGAGCCGACATTGTACGCGGAGCTGCGTCGTGCGGATGATTTGCAACTCGGGGGCATTCTCGTACTTTGTGACCACACTGTGCAGGGCCGCGACGCGCTCATGAATCGCCTACGGAAAGCTGCCTCTGCATCGGAGGAACATCTATGATCGAGTCGACAGTTGTGGTGCGAAATAGGGCAGGACTTCATACGCGACCTGCTGCGATGGTCGTGAAGGTTGCTTCGCAATTTGCTAGCGACATCTATCTCGTTCGTGATGGATTCAACATTAATGCGAAGAGCATCATTGGAGTAATGACACTCGCGGCGGAACAGGGTTGCGAGCTCGGTCTCCTCATTGAAGGCAGTGATGAGTCTGAAGCACATGCGGCAGTGGTTGATCTCTTCGCAACAGGATTCGGGGAACAACTCTGAGTACCGTTATCCTCAAAGGGATCGCTGCGTCACCGGGCATTGCTATTGGCCGGGCATACACCATTGCAACTGAGAGTCCGACTGTTGAGCGCCAAGTGATTTCGCCGGATGAAGTAGAGCACGAGATTGAGCGATTTCACGCAGCCCATCAAGTAACAACAGAAGAACTTCGACAAGCAATTGGTTCGGCAACATCGGAGTCTGCTACGGTTGCCTCCATCCTTGAATCGTACCTGATGATTGCCAGTGACCCTGTCATCACGCAGTCAATTGTGCAGCGGATTCGACGTGGCGCTTCGGCCGAGGCCGCCGTTGTGGATGAATTCGATGTGCATAAGACGTTTCTCTACAGCGCCAAAGATCAACTCCTGCGTGAGCGCGTGCAAGACTTTGAGCACGTGGTCGAACGTATCCTCGCCGCATTGCGAAATCGTACACTCTCACATGAGCTGCGCCTCGATAGCGTTGTTGTTGCTGGCTCGATCACGCCACATGAGATGCTGTTCTTCAAGCGAATGGCAACGCTCGGTGTGGTGACAGAGATTGGTGGAGTGACGTCTCATGCATGTATCCTCGCACGAGATTTCGAGTTGCCAGCAGTGATCGGTATACGGAATGCAACAGAACGTATCGGTGATGGTGATGAGATCATTGTCGATGGATACACGGGCATTGTTGTTGTCCGACCAGATGATGCCACGCTTCAGTCGTATCAAGCGCGCGCTGCTGAGCGCTCTGTAGAACGTACGTCGCGCTTGGCTCTCATTGATGCTCCTGCTGCCACGAGTGATGACGAAGTGCTGGTGCTACGTGCCAACATCGATTCGGCAGCTGACATGAAGGTAGCGCGCGCGGTTGGTTGCGATGGCGCTGGACTTGTCCGCACCGAGACGATGCTGGTGGCGTTCGGACGCTACCCAACGCCCGATGAACAGTATGCGTGGTACAAGAACATCGTCGATCAGGCTGAAGGGTCGGTTGTGACCTTTCGTGCGTTTGATGTTGGAAGCGATAAGTATCGCGAAGGCATTCCGCATCACGAGGAAAATCCAGCGCTTGGCTTGCGTGGCATCCGTTTCTTGCTCTACCGACCCGACATCTTCGAGCAGCAGGTAGAGGCCGTGTTACGTGCTGCAGTTCATGGGCAGGTGCGGTTTATGCTTCCAATGATTTCTTCTGTTGAAGAACTCGAAGCAGCGCGGCGGATCATTCATCGAACCATCATGTCACTAACTGAGCGCGGCGTCGAGATCGTTTCCAATCTTCCGATTGGTGTGATGATCGAGACTCCGGCCGCGGCTTTGCTTGCGCAGACGTTTGCAGAGCGTGTCGACTTCGTGTCGATTGGAACGAATGACCTCGCGCAATACACCCTTGCTACAGATCGAACGAACGAGCTTGTTGCCGACATCTTCGATGCCATGCATCCAGCAGTGGTGCAACTCATCGCGATGACCGTGCGTGCTGCACATACGGTAGGTATCCCAGTGAGCGTGTGTGGAGAGTTAGCAGGCCATGCAGCTGCAACGGAGCTCCTCATTGGTCTGGGCATTCGCGAACTCAGCGTAGCGCCGTCACTTGCGCTTGAACTCAAGCATCGCATTCGCCAAGCCGATAGCCGTGCATGCGCTCGTGCCGTTGCAGATGTTCTTGCATGTACATCAACTACCGACGTGT
>Ga0209229_10000143_pt1 | contig 26900 bp, 26 predicted proteins | sample SanBayMetagenome_FD_187466 | JGI IMG/M metagenome (GOLD analysis project Ga0209229, IMG submission 187466) | Freshwater and sediment microbial communities from dead zone in Sandusky Bay, Ohio, USA (SPAdes) (version 2) | ecosystem: Environmental > Aquatic > Freshwater > Lentic > Sediment... | reverse complement strand
AATGCTTTCGCTGAAAATAACCCTGCAACTGGTATTCCTACCTTTGCTGAGTCTATTAATAGCACTGATCCTTATCAAAGAGGAGATGGAGAATCTACTCCAGACAACATCATGGGTCTATCATTGTTCAACAAATCAGTTGCTGCTAAAACTTATCAAGTTGCTGCCGCTGTAACTCGCGAACAAGTACAAGACCTTAAGCAATTCGGTATCGATGCAGTTGCTCAAGTAGAAGCTGTATTAGTTAACGAATTGACTCAGTCTATCAACAAGTATATCTTGGATAGAATCTTCAAGAATGGCGTAACTAACGCTTACCAAGTATCTCAGGTAGATAGCACTGTTCTTTCAGCTGCATTTACTACTGGTGCTACCGGTGCCGTTACTATTCCTCTTGGAACTGATAATACTGGTGTTAACCGCTCTGTAACTGTTACTTCTGTATCAGTTGGTGGTGGTGGCGAAACTCAAGGTACATTGCAACGTAGAATCCTTACTAAGGTTCTTGCTGCTTCTAACTTGATCGCTACTCGTGGCCGTAGAGGACCTGCTACTTTCGCTGTAACTGGCGGTAAGATGGCATCTGCTCTTCAGGACATCGCTGGATTCGTTGCTTATCCTCTTTCTAACACAGTTAACCAAGCTGGTGGTTCTCTTTATCCAATTGGAGCTATCGCAGGTGTTACTGTTTATGTAGATCCAAACAGAGACTTTAACGATGTTAAGATCGCTGTAGGTCGTAAAGGTGATGGTAACTCTCCTGGTTTGGTATTCATGCCTTACTTAATGGCTGAATCTGTTGAGACAATCGCAGAAGGAACTATGGCTCCTAAGATCGCGGTTAAATCTAGATTCGACTTAGTAGACGCTGGATTCCACCCACAAACTATGTACTATGTATTGAACTTCAACTTCAACGGAGTTGATATTATCTAATCAATAGTAATCATACTGTTTGAAAAGGTCCGCTTCGGCGGACCTTTTTTTTTCTTAATATATAAAACAAAAATAACAATATGTCACAAGGAGTTTACCGCGCAGCTGTTCTTTATAATTTTAGCCAAGATAAATACATTGCAATAGATCCTGGTACCATCGGTGGTGATCCTTCAGCGGTTACTTGGACATGGGTTATTAATCCTAATGATGCGACTAAATGGGTTAATATTGTTGAGCTTCAATACTATTTAACCGATACACCAATTGGCGATCCTACCATTAACCCATATCCTTGGGAAATTCAATGGTTATACTTTGCGGCATAACTACATCTAAAATTTTTAGGCTCAAAAGATATATAAAAATAAAAATTGAGCTATGGCATTATCAAGAGCAGCCGTTATTAAAGCATTAGATGCTGGTAGATGGCTAAAAGTAGAAAACACCGAGTTAGGAGTTAGAGCCGATACTATCGATTTATCTTCTACTAAGTATGCAACTAGATACACGAATCTTAATACACTAGATTCACAGATACCTTCAACTAACTGGTATCCTAATCAGTGGGGTGATGAAAATAAAACCATGTTTGATGCAGCCTATGGGTATGAAATCAAAGATAAGTTCTTTTCTGACTCTCCTATACCAACTGATTTTGGAGGTTCTCCAACCCCAAATGTTGCAGGTGGTCAAAAATCAGGTAACGTATTAGATAGAACTGCGGTTCTCTTTTCATATGATATTGGAGCATACATTTATGTTTATAATCCTGGTGATGCACCAGCTACTTGGTATGTTGAATTTGTAAATGATCCATGGGCAGCTACACGATTTGATAACTTAGTACAAGTAGGTACATGGCTGGCTGCTACTCCATTTGGAGAAGTTCCTAATGGATATGGTATTCAGCAGTATACATTTACCAAGGCTCCGGCCACGGCATTTCCATTCCAGGCAATTATCCCCAAGATCGGTACCAGTTCAATTATAAGAGCATATGTTCCCTACTCAAATCAAGCTGCGGCATATCTTAAAATTGATAATCCTGGAGATCCTATTGTTAATATGACATTCCAATATGTACCAACTCCTCAACAGGGTACCAGATTCCAAGATCTTAATGACTTTAAGGATATTGTTGATCAGAGACCTGATTTCTTTGGTACAACTTTCGTAGAAGGTTGGGAAGTTCCACAGTTCTACTTTACACAAACTGAAAAAGATCCTCCAGGGGATCCTATTAGAAATTTCTTTGAAAATAATCCCTGTGGTCAAGTTAAGGAAGCAGGTAAATATCCTAATACATATGTTGCTATCTTAGCCACTGCGGAGAGATTCTGTTATGATTGGAAAAAGTTTTATAGTATTATGTGGTATAACGTATTTCAAGGTAATATGTGGGGTTGGGCAGAACCTGACTGTTTTAACCAATGGTTTTTTAAAGAACAAGACCACACGGAATTAGAGAATTGGTTATATAAGCTTTGGAGTGCAACCGCATGTGGAGAAGTAGAGTTCCCTGTTGAAGGCTAAATTCAAATAAATACTAAATGAAAAAGGTTCGCTTCGGCGAACCTTTTTTTGCTCTAGGGTCTGGAATATATAAATTACTAAAAAAATAATAAGAAATGAAAGAACTTGTCAATTTTGAACACTTCAGAATAATTAGAGAAGCCGAAATTAAATTAGAGGCTCATCTTGACCGCGTGGTTGAACAGGCGATAAATGAAGCTGCGCCTAAACCTGCACAAACTAGAGCAGGTGCCCTTTTCCAAAATCCTGTTAAATTTATGAAGATTAAGAATAATGCCAAAAAGTACCAACAGGCATTGGTTCAAAAGGCTCTTAATAATGTAGACTATGAAAAGAAGGTACAGGCATCTGGTGGAGAAGTAGATGCAGATAAAAAGGAGGTTCTTAAGCAGGCTAATGCTGCAAAGAACCAGGCTCTTACCGATAAGGCCAGTGCTATTTCTGACCGTATGAATACTCTTGCAACGAGCCCAGGTTTACAAGCCGTTAAATCTCTTGCTATTTCAAAGGCTAAAGTTGCCGCTGCTGAAACTGCTCTTAAGGCCGCTGATGCTGAAGAAACTAAACAGCTTAAGATCCAAATAAAGAAACTTAATGCACAAGCTGCTAAGGCAGAACAGACTATTAAGGATTATGAAAAGGCCGGAGAACCTAAAGCAGAAGAACCACAACCACAAGAACAGCCACAACAACAAGAGATGCCTAAGGTAAAGGATAATAAACCTGCAGCTGAAACTAAGCCCGAAGGTGAAACTAAACCTGCAGCTGAAACTAAGCCCGAAGGTGAAACTAAACCTGCAGCTGAAACTAAGCCCGAAGGTGAAGATAATACTGAAAAGATAAACGCTATAGATGCTAAGATTGATGGTTTAAAAAATAATAAAAAGACTAAAGAAGACCAGCTTAATTCAAAAAATCATCCTGATGTTTTAGCTATTGAAAGACAAATTAAAGCGGAAGAATTAGAAAAAGCAAAATTAGGTGGTAATTCTGATGATATTGCCGCTGCACAATCTGCTCTTAATGTTGCGCAAGATGATCTAAAGGCAGCCGTTGATGCTGAAAAGGAAGGTACACCGCAAAACAATTCATATGAATATGTTGGTGAATCTTTTACTGATAAATTTAGAAGATTAAGTAAAAATGTAAATGTATAAAGTTCGTAAAATAAACTTTGGATGGTATAGAAGGCGGCATGGTATTCTTTTAGAGAACCTGCCGCCTTCAAAGCAACGATTCATGGTAGAGAATGACTATCTTAAGTGGTTGGATCCAGATCCACAAACATATGAGATCATATTTAAGGTTGAGGATATGAATGATCATGAAAAAAATCCTAATAAGATTCTCTGGAATCCTTTTAGAGAAACTTTTACTACAATAAAGGAGGTTGAGGCGGACTCTAATGTTATAGATTGGAACTGTGCAATTTGTAGTACAGACATTAAGGCAAGAATGGATTCAAAGAAGATTGAGAACTTTGTATGTAATAAATGTTCTGAGGCTCATAACTCACGGAATAAAAGAGTTGATCAAAGAGTAATAGATTCATCTGTTAACTTTACTAAACACTGTAAATCTCTTCTAAAAGGTGAACAAAGGGAGTTTATAACACATATTAGAAGATCATTTAAAGGTTAATGCTTTTTCAATTGTAATCTTTGGCCAAACAGTTAATAGACTTCTAGGAGAAGCATTATAAACTTCAATACCTTTTGTTTTAAGTAGATCTGCAAGTACTCTAAATCCTGGTACAAACTGATCTCTATAAATATCATCACCAGTTACAGGTACTGGGTATCCATCATGATGATGTCCTCTTCTTCCATCATTACCCATATCATATCCTAATAAAATAATTCTTTTTGCTCCTAAATGATATGCAAGATTAATTGCAGCATAACCACTATTATTTCCATGAGAAAGAGTATCTTTTGATTCTTCTAAACCAAATTTATTTCCTCTTCTTAAAATCTTAATATCTCCTACATATGATGGATGATCTCTTATAGTATATTTAGGCCCTTTGAAATTATCAATTTCATTTTTCATCCATGAATATACACGTGAGTCTGTCCAGTAGAGAACATTTGCTTGAGGAAATGAAAGCAGCGATTTATTAATTGCAATAGTTTTCTTACCATAGAGAGCATTCCAATTAAAGTCCATAAGTGATGGACCTCCACCAATAATAAAAACAGTTTCTCCTGCCAAGATAGGATCAACTTTACTTATTGGTCTTTTTGTAGCTTCTCCTGTTGTAGTAATGCTAAGATTTCTTCTCTGTACGATTGGTACATTATCATTACTTATAGTTATTCTACCTATCCTATCATCAGAAGATCCCTTTTTTACCACGGTTGGTGGTAATCCTTTATTCTCTTTAATTACCGGGACTCTTCTATCATTCCCTAGTATTTTTCGTACTCTTCTTATCAATGTCTTATTTGATTTTTTTATTTATCTCTAGTAAAACTATCCTTTTAGATTGCATATAAAAATAAACTATATCTTATTATGAGAAATGTACAGAATATTCTTTTAACTGAAAAGTATCGGCCACAAAACCTAGATGATCTTATTACCCCCAAGAGAGTAGGAGATAAGTTATCTAAGGGTGTTTATCAACATCTTCTTTTACATGGTAGTCCAGGTACAGGAAAAACGTCTGCTGCTAAAGCTTTAGTGAAACATTTTAAGCATCCATATCTTTACATTAATGCATCAACTGATACATCTGTTGATATTGTAAGAAATAGAATTACTGACTTCTGTGCAAATCGTTCAATTATGGATGAACCTGGTAAACTTAAGGTTATTATCCTAGATGAGATTGATGGAGTATCTGATCAATTCTTTAAAGCACTTCGTGCTACTATGGATCAATTTGCATCTAATGCTAGATTTATTGCAACATGTAATTACATCAATAAAGTCCCAGATCCAATTCAGTCAAGATTTGAAATGATTGATTTTGATTTTACTAAGGAAGAGGAAACCGAAATCATGAAAGGTTACATAATGAGAATACTTCAAATCTGTAAAGAAGAAGGAATTGGAATTGATAAACATGCAGCCGTTGAATTAGTAAAAAGAAAATTTCCGGATCTTCGTAATATGCTTAATCAATTACAAGGATTTAAGTCTCAAGGTAAGGAAACTATTACCGTTGAAGATATCAAAAAATTTAGTTCGGTTTATAAAGATGTTTATGATCTGATTATTGATAATACTGACCCGGTAAAAAATTATCAATATATGTTATCAAATTATGCAAACAGAGTAGATGATGTACTTTCTTCCCTAGGTGCTGAATTTATTGAATACATACAACAGGAAAGGCCTTCTTATATTCAATTCATACCACAAACTATTGTAACGGTTTCAAAGTATCAATCGCAAAGACAACTTGTAATTGATCCTGCTGTATCAATGCTCGCTTGTATTTATGAATTGCAATCAATATTAAATGGTGCATAATATGTCAGACAATTTTCTAAATGAATTAATTAAAAGATATCCTAATCATTTTGCATTAGGTGAAGCAGTAAAAAGATTTTGGGAGTTTAAGAGAGAAAGACCTAATCAATCACAAGAACAGATTGAAGAAGAGTTTTTTATTATAAACTTTCAGTTTAATCCTTGACCTGTTATTATTAAATAAATTACTATAATAGATGAAAAAAACAGGTAGACACACATTTGTTGTGGATGGAAATTATTTTCTGTTCAGAACATTATATGTCTTGCCTCGTCTAGGTAAGTCTAAAGAATTACTAGGTTCTTCCGAAGAGTCGCAATCCTTTATGACAAAGCTCGCAACTGACTTTGCATATCAGGTTAGATTATTTGAAGGTCTTATTGATAAAATTGTATGGACGGTAGATTCACGTTCATGGCGTAAAGACTTTTACCCAGAGGCAGACTATAAAGGAAATCGTAAACAGGATTCCACTATTAACTGGGAAAACTTTTCTAAAGTATCAGAAGACTTTATTGCTCTCTTGGTTCGTCAGGGTGTTATTGTTTCCAAAATTGATGGTGCTGAAGGTGATGATTTAATGTATGCATGGAATACAGAATCATTGGCTAATAACAAATCAGTAATTATGTTTACTGGTGACCGTGATCTTGTTCAATTGGTTTGTAAAAATCAAGATACTCATACTATCTTATTTTCACCAGCACATAAAAAACTTTATACATATCAAGGATTTTCTGAATGGATGAATTCTGAACAAGAAGAAACTTCATCTGATATTTTTGATCTTATGAAGGTTTCTGTTTCTCCGGAAAACCAGGCAAAGAAATTATTACAGGTTTTGGTAAAAAAGAAAAAGGTCGATATCATAGAGGTTGATCCGGAGGAGTTTCGTTTTAGAAAGGTTCTTACTGGTGACGCCGGTGATAATGTTACACCTGCGTATTGGTATGTATCTAAGGATCGTCGTTATGGAATTAGTGAAAAGAAAGCAGAGGAGATTGTTTCTGAATTCAAATTAAAACATGGTGTACTTTCACATATGTATCTTTATAATGATGAGCTTATTACCGATCTTGCCAATATCACTATTAGGGTTATGAAGGCTAAACATATGAGCAGAGAACAGATCATCTCCAATATTAAGTCTAATGTAAATCTTATGGTTCTTTCTGCTGAGTCAATACCAGAAGGTATCCTAGACGAAATGTTTCGCTCTATAGAATCAAAAATTAATCTTAATGTTTTAAAGATTAATGGAGTTTCTTCAATGAAAGCTATCTTAGAAAACAGTTCATATAAAACAGAAGATACTTCAATCGCAGTTTCATCAAAGATCTTTAAGGACGATGAAGATGACTCTGACTTTTCATTTATAACAGATCGTAAACAAAAAGGAAAGATTTTTTAATATGACGCCAAGAATGGAAAAGAAAATAGAAGAGGCAATGATGGAATGTTATCGTCGTCTTTTTAAGGAATCAACCCCGAGTGGTGACTTTGACTATTTAGTTGAAACTGCTATTATCAATGATAGAGGTCAGAAAGAAATTCCTTTCATGGATTATGAATTGGATGAGAGTAAATGGGATCCTATCTTTAAAGAAATTTATAAGGAGTATAAGATTCCAACTTATCTTAGACAGTCATTCAAAACTTCTATTGTTTTAGGATGTTCACCTAAAACAAAAATAGGTGTTTAGCTTATAATAAAAAAGGAGTATGCAATTATTTGACTACATAAAGGTTTTATTTGGAAAGGATGCACAATGGGATAAAGTATCAAGTTATGATAAATCTCGCAATTCATTTATGACTAATCGTTTTATGAGTATTAAGTTTCCTATTCAGGCAAACCTTTTTAATACTCTTAAAATTGATCCAGTGGGACAAGCAGAAGCATGGAGAATGGTTGCTTCAAAATTTAATAAAGTTCCAGGCTTTATTTACACAAAGGTAAAGAAACAAGAAAAAGAAAAGCAATGGACACCAGATCCTAAAGCAGTAGAACTTTATATGAAATTTAATGAAATTGGTCATAGAGAGTTTAAAGAATGCCTAAAATATAACCCATCAGAAGTCCGAACCGCGATAGATATATTAGAAAAACAGATGGGAAATGATGTTAATCGACAATAAGTTTGAGTTAGGTATTCCAACTCACATTTACTTTACTCTTTATAAGTTTGATCACATTGATAGTATTATCATTTCAAGAGTTATAAAAGAGTGTAAAAACTGGAATGAATCCGGTGATGAAAATCTATTCACCGTTGATGTGGAGTCTTTTAAGTCTGCTATTAAGGGCAATAAGAGACTAAACATGGAGATTACCAAGGCCGAGGCGGATGGCCTATTTTCTATGCCTGGTAATAAACCAAATTCGGTTACCTTTCTCTGGTCAATAATGGACCGTTTGGAAAATCTTGAATGGATGACATTCAGTATTTCTTATGATAAGAAATTTTCCAGAGTAGTAAGAATTGAAAATAAAGATATTATGAGCTTCTATTTCAAAATAGAAGAAGGCATTTTTGATTTAACACAAGTATTTACTAGAAGCCAACTTGATATCATTAATAAAAAGATAATTGAATACAAGATAATGCCTAATAAGTATTTGGAAAGATCTCCTTACTTTTATATGAAGGCATCTCTTTTATTTGAAATTTTAGGTCAACTTGAGATTGACGGTACTCTTAGCACATTTGATCTTCTGGATCATATTGATCAAAAATTAGAAGAAGACGATCCAACACTTATGGTTAAGACAGACTATACTCCTTATTAAGGAATATATAAACAAAAAGGTCTTATGAAAAGTTTTTTAAGGAGATGTTGCGAGTCTAAGCGCGAATGCGTAACATACCTAATAGTATTTTTGTGGTTAGCAGTTGGTATTACCGCAACTTATTTTGAAACGGATTTTACTGCACTAGCAGCATATTTTGTTTCTTTAACTGGTTTTGTTGCTTCATACATTTTTGGCGAAAGCGTTCGTAAAAGTAAAAATTCTTCAATATTTTTACCTGGCCCTAATAGTAGAAGAGAAGTAATGATGTACATTACCATCGGATTATGGTTAGCCGTAGGTTTATGGGTAATCGTAAATGGCGCAGATCTTATTGGAGTAAGTGCATACTTCGCAGCATTAACACCCTTTGTAGGTTCATATATTTTAGGTGAAACTTTTAAGAAGGAAGTAGTTGAAGTTGAAGAAGAAATAGAACAAATAAATTCTTAATACATGGCCGTTATAGGAACAACAACAAATGAGAATGGCGATGCTATTTTAATAAGCTTGCAAGAACCTTACAAAAATGTTGTTGAGGTATTAAGCTATAGCGATCAAACTGTAGGAGAATCTACATCGGTTTATTTTAATAAATCGTTTAGATGGGGAATTGATGGTGTTACATATTCTGATTGGGTCTCTTTAACTAATGCGAATCTAGAGAGTTTATTACTTAATCCGATTAATCCATTTTGGGCGCAGTATAAGTATGAACAGGTGGGCGACGGCACCCTAGAATTTAAGTCTATCTCACTAGAAATAGTTACAGACGGTGGGGTGATTTGTAAAATTCCACAGATTAATTGTTGTGATAGCGGCTCAATGTCAGGTGCACAAAACCTAGTTATTGATTGCTGTGGATCTTCTTGGAATCCTTATGATTTATCTAGAGCTTCTCAGATGTATAATCAATTATCTGCAGTTGCTTCAAATCTGTTTGGTTTTTGTGTTAAGTACTTTAAGACTGCTGCTGACCAAAGAAGTAAAGATGTTATCTTAAAAGAATATTCATTATTTAATGTTACTTCAACTGCTGATGTTAAGATAATGTTTCCTGATAATCAGTTACCTACTAGAGAGATACAGTATAATCCTCTTATGATGGATTTTCCTGTACAATTTGAAGTTCATATTGTTAAGTCTGCATTTGAACAGGTATTTGGAGTTGGTGCAAAACCACAAATGAGAGACTATCTCTACTTTGAACAATATATGAATAGAATGTATGAGGTTGATGCTGTTGCTGAAGCCGATGACTTTTTATATACAGGTTCATATTGGAGAGTAAGTCTTGTTCCTTATCAGCAAAGAACAGCTGTTCTTTATCCTGATAAAAACATAGAAGCGCAAAAGGATGCATTGGTAAGTGATCTTGAATCTAAGTTTGGTGAAGAAGCTAATAAAGAATATGATGATGTAAGAAAGCCTAATCAATATAACACTATAGGATCTTTAAGTAATGATTATGTTAGAAGAATTCTTGATAAGAAACTTCTAATTAAAGAAGAGAATGTTTATAATAATTGGACTATCATATCAAAGTATCATTATCAATTATCTTCAATGGAAACTGGAGTTGAAGGAGTAGAGTACAGATACAATAAAGGATGGAAAACAACCGATGATAGAGCGTTTACATTTTGGGTAAGACCTAAATATACAAATCCTATTGGAATAAATGTTGCAATTACAAGTATAAGTAGTACCAGTGGAAAGGTAAAACTAAATACTGCAGGTTTACCAACAAACCAACAAGCATTAGCAGTAGGGAATTGGATTAAGGTGTCTGGTACAACATCATATAACGGTATTCATAAAATAACTGCAATAGGAACAACAAGTATTGACATAGATACGGACTATATTGATAACACATTTCAGGGTACACCAAGATTTAATAGAGAAGCAAGTAATACCTTTATGATTTATGAAACCTCTCTTATTCCACCTGCCCAATTGGTTGAATTTACATATACACCTAATTGGTTTATAATAAAGCTAGATGATACTTACTTTAAGTATAATTTACAATCACAAGGTTTATCATTAATTGAGAATGATTGGTATGCATTTGTAATTAATCTTAATTCTATTGCAAAACAGTTAAGTTTATTTGGGTATGAAACATTAGATAAGACCGGTGCTATTAATCCTAAAAATAGTGCTAAATTAACAAAGATATTCTCGGAGACTAAATTGTATAATCCAATTGAAATTCCTGATTCGCATTCATGGAAATTATTAGGATGTAAAACGGATCTTACCAATATTCGCATTTGGAGTAAACCTATAGAGGAAGAATTACAAGAATTAATTTTATCACAATATGTAGTAAAAGATACTCACTTAACTCTATTGTTGGATAATGCTGCACCTCAACTATTGCTACAGAAGGAAACCAATCCTAGATAAGCTAGAATATATAATCTAAATTAAGGATTAATGAAAGAAGAGTCTAAACATAAATTTAGAGACAGCCTTGGAGACTTATTAAATGATCTACCTGATGAGGTACCTGGTTTAGAAGATACACCACAATTACCTAGAGTTAAATCAGAAGGAACACAGGCTGTTGCATTACAAACCGCAAAGAACAAGGCCCAGCGGGTTATGAATAATCTTCTTAAGTTTTATTTAAGTGAAGAGATTATTGAGGAGCATGAATACATTAAAGTTAAAGCAGAGCTAGATGAGTATGCCCTAGGCATGCTTATTCGCCAAATGCAAAATAGTGAATCTGCTATTTCAACTTTAATGGACACCATTAATGAAGGTGATGTTTCGCCTAGAATGTTTGAAGTACTTAGTGACTTACAGAGAACTCTCTTGGATATCATAAAAAGCCAAACAATGTACATGGTTGCAATTGAGGAAAATGCGAAAAAATTATCCAGAGATATTGATGTTTATCACGGTGGTGCTAATAATGTAGATAATAATCAAAAGAAAGGTGGAAACTCTGGAGTTAAGGCAAGAGGAACTAAAGATCTTATGAGGGCCTTACAAGATAGTATTAACGAAGAAGATATACAAGATGTCGATGGAGATCAATCTGAAGAATAACTATGTTCTTACAAAAGAGATCATAGAAAAAGAAAAAGTATCTAGCGGTGGAATTATACTTCCATCCGAAAAATACAACCGTAAATGTATTGTAATTAAGTCCTCGTCTGAAGAAGTTAGAGAAGGACAAACAGTTATAAAAACAATAGGCAAGGGTACGATTTTTAGAATAGATGGTGAAGAATACGAAGCTTTACATGAAAATCATATCTTAGGCATAATAGAAGAAGATGGCACAGAAACCTAGAGCAGAAAGCGCAGGATTTGATTTTAAGATTGGAGCTGCAGAAGAATCCTTTTCATGGACATCTGAAAGGGTAGAGCAGCTTATGCTTGCATTAGAAGAAGGTTATAAACCTAAAGCAACACCTTTTTATGAAGGGAATCCTAATTTAAGAAAAGGGAATATTGTTTTTAACTATACGCCTCATGAAATTAGGGAGATAAAGAAATGTGCAACTGATATTGTTTATTTTGCCAATACTTATTGTACTGTAATGACCGATCATGGTTTACAGACAATTAAGTTAAGAGGTTATCAAGAAGAGATGTTAAGGCAATTTCAAAAAGAAAGATTTAATTGCTGCTTAGCATCTCGTCAGATCGGTAAAACAATATGTTCATCAATTTTTATTGCATGGTATTCATTATTTAATTTTGATAAAAATTCACTTGTACTTTCTAACAAAGGTGCAACTACTCGTGAAATTATTGATAAAGGAAAAACGATTCTTGAACACTTACCATTCTTTTTAAAGCCAGGAGTTATTAAGTGGGATGTATTTAATTCAAAATTTGATAACGGCTGTCGTATTATTGGACAAACTACAACAAAGAAAGCTGCGATTGGTTTTACCATTCATTTGCTATTTATGGATGAGTTTGCTCACATCCCACAAAACTTTGTGGAAACATTCTATGAAAACGTTTATCCTACTGTATCTGCTTCTTCAAATTCAAAGGTAATTATTACAAGTACACCTAATGGCTTCAATAAGTTTTATGATATTTACTCGTCAGCTGAAAAGGGATTAAACGAATACTCACCGTTTAGAGTAGATTGGTGGGATGTACCTGGCAGAGATGAGGCATGGATGAGACAAGAAGTTGCTAACCTTGGTTCAGAAGAAGCATTTAACAGACAATACGGAAATCAGTTCATAGCAAGTTCTTCTCTATTACTTGGTGCAGATAGTCTTAAAAAACTTCAGCAGAATCAAAAGGAATTTGTTCACAGAGAGTTGCCTGAGTTTGAAGATGAGAGTATTGAATATGAAGGTTTATTATGGGATCCTGATTTTAGTCTTGATGAGATTGAAGAAGATACTAATTATTGGGTGTTTTCAATTGACATCGCAGAAGGAAACGGTGGAGACTATTCAATTATAAATATCTTTAAGATTGAAATTATGGATGAACAGGATTGGAAAAGAATAACATCCCCTGGATCATTCGTAGACTTTTTTAGACTTAGACAGGTTGGAAGATTTAGAAGTAATGAACATACTATTGAAGAATTCGCAAAAGCCGTTTATATCTTAGCATTTGATATGTTTCATTCAGAAAACGTAAAAATGATAATTGAATGGAATATGTTTGGGGGTGAATTAATTAAGAGACTTGAAACTGTATTTCCTCAAAGAAATGAATTTGATGAAGAGATGGTAGTTAAGTTTAAACATCGTATTGATGCAAGAACCAAAAACTTTGGTCTTAAGATTAAAAAAGATAATAAACCTATCTTTTGCCAAAACTTTAAGAAATACATAACTCAAAATCGGATTATCATTAAAGATAAGAAAACTGTATATGAAGCATCTACGTTTGGTAAGATGCCTAATGGTAGTTATGCAGGTCAATTAGGTCATGATGATCTTATAATGACTAGCATAAATAGTTCAGAATTTTTCTTTACTTTAGACTTCTCTGACTTTGTCGAAGAGATTTATGATACTGTTGATGAATCATTACAAATTAAGATTGATGAGATCTTAGAAAAGGACTCTAAGGGAGGAAATCTTAATTACGATATTTATGATCTTGTGTAGAAAAGTGGCTATGCCGTGGATATATAAAAAAAGCAATAAAAAAAATATAATACAAGATGGCACTAGATCCAAGAATCGCTTCTCTTAAAGCCGCAGGTACCTACCGCTTCGAATTTGACAAGAGTCAAGTTGTTAGCATTCCTGCAAACCAAACAAGATTAATTGTTGGTTTTTCTAAGAAAGGTCCTTTTAATACCCCAGTTTTTGTACCAGATACTGCATTTTTTAAGCAAGTATTTGGAGATATTGACAGAAACCTCGAAAGAAAGGATTCATACTTTCATAGAAGCTGCTTAGCTGCATTAGAAAGAGGACCAATTTTAGCCCTTAACCTTTTAGCATTAGACTCTAATGATAATGTAGATTACATTAAATTAGGTACTGCTGCTACACCAGAAGCTCAAAATAATGCAGGTGCTTCTGGAGAATATCAAAAATTTTATAACAGGGACAAATTCTTTTTCCCTGACAGCGATGCATTCCTAGATAATGTTGGAGCAAACAGAAACACACTTAGCTCTTTAACTACTAATGATCTTTTGGATTTTGTTAACTTAGGTCAAAATCCAATATCAGTAATTGTTAGAAAAGCTGCAAATGATAATGTTGCTAGTTTTAATGTTACTGTTGAAGAATGGTACGGAACTGCAAATGTTCCAGGATTCTTAGATAAAAACAGTTTAATCTCTGATTTTATGGTAGATGTATTTGTCATTGAAGGTAACTTCGGTGGAGACTTCGGTTCTGCTACACCTTATGACAGATTTACTGCCGATCCTACATTCCAACAATATTTTAACCCAACTAAAGGTATTCAGAGAAAGAAATTCGCATCTGATACAACTGATACTAAATTACAAGAGTTTTTCAATGAATCAGAAGTAAACTTAATTGCAACTTATACTGCATGTTTAATTCCTGATTTTGTGGATCTTATTGGTAATAACCTATTCATTGAAAAATTAATCAATGCTGATACTGCAACCACTGGCCTATTCTGTGCCGTTAACGAAGATCTGTTTAGCGGAGATTTTTTAATTGACGGAGTAAAAGGTGGTATTGACCTAATCGGACATAATATTGAATATGCCCAGGCAACTGGAATTCAGGATGATGTTAATTTCCTATCTTATCATGAAGCTATTGTATCTGACCTTGCTTACGCAAGAGCTCCACAAGGAGTAAACACTGCAACGATTTCAACTGGTGATGTTGTATCTGTTAATACATTGACAGGTGGAAATATCCAGATTTCTGTAATTGGTTCTGCAGGGAATCCTTTATATGATGCATTTGCTGGTATGGCTGCAAATACACCTTCTGCTGTAGGTTCATATATTAAAGGCGCAATCAGTGCTAAATATGTTCCTGTACTTTCTGTAAATGTTACAAACACAGTTGTTACTGTGGTTTTATCTGGTGTAGGTGGTATTGTGGCTGGAGATTTTCCAACTACATTAGGAACTACATATACTTATGTAAATGAAGAAGATTTTGGATTCACAGTTCATGAATTTGAAACTGCAAATACAAATGCAAATGTTATAGGTTCTTACGGAAGTTCTCTTTATAGCGCATTCTCTAACGGAACTCTTACTGATGGTGATGAGGCAGTATGGCAAAACGGAGCAAATCAATATACTTCTTATTTAGTATTTAATGCTGCTGGTTACGGATTCATTCATACTGGTGTACCTGCTTCTGTAAGTACAAAATTTGCAATCTCTGATCCTGCATATTACTTACCAAGTGTTAGAATAACTCCATATCAACAAGATTCTTTTGTAAATGTTACACCAAGATCTCAGTTTAATATGGACAGTAACACAGGATTCTTCTTAAACTCTGATGGATCTGCACTCGCATTAAATACTTTAGATATCCAAACACTTAAAGGATCTCTTAATCGCTCAATTGATATCATATCAGATTCATCATCTGAACCATCACTTAAGCCTAACCAAGTACTTATTGCAACAACTAACCCTGATGCTGCTGCTGTGGCTGTAGGAAATTATCTTTTACATTTTGAAGGTAATGTTGCAGTACCACACTCAAGATTAACAAGAATTAATCAGGTTCAGGGTGGTAAAACAAATAATGAATTCCCAACTATTCCAGTAGGGACTACTGCATTACTTGTAACTTGTCAATCTGAGATAAATGTTACAACCGTAAATTCTATTAAGAAGGTTGAACTTTATTATCCAATTGATACATGGGTTGATTACCTAAACATCTTTACTCTCGATGGATTTGTATTAGATGTTAACAAACATGTACCTAACGGAACAAATGATCGTCAAAATGCTATCCTTAATGGAACTTTAAGTGGAACAAATCTATTTAAAGCATTAACTGACAGAGAAACAATTAACTTCCGTTATTTGGTTGATACCTTCGGTAACGGTATTGAAAGTGGATCTAAGGCAATCTACACTAACCTATGTCAAACTAGAAAGAATGCATTTGCAATTGTTAATGCACCTTCTGCAAAAGACTTTAAGGCTAACGTAGATCCTTCATTCGTGGATGCGACTGGAGCACTATCCTCTAGATTTATTTCTACTGGTGGAGATCTTTCTAAGAATCCAACTGTTAGATATTCATTACCTTCTAATACACAAGGTGGAAGCTGGGGAGCATTCTATTATCCTTTCATTACTGTAAGGGATTTAGGAAAGAACATTAACGTTCCTCCTGCTGCTTATGTATCAAATAACTTTATTGCAAAGTATGAAAATGCATTACCTTGGTCTTTAGTTGCAGGTGTTCGTAGAGGTGTTGTAGGTGGAACTGGAGTGGTAGGATTAGAAATTAATCTTGACCTATCAGATAGAGAATACTTAGAACCATTTGGATTGAATCCAATTATTTTCCAAAGTGGAACTGGTCCAACTATCTTCGCAAATAAAACTGCTCAACAAACTCCAAAATCTGCATTAAGTTCAATTAATGTAAGAGAGGTTGTTATCTACATCCAAGATGGTATTGAGGCAATTCTTAAGAATTACTTATTTGAGTTCAATACTGCTCAAACAAGATTGGAAATTAAAACTCTTGCTGATAACTTCTTATCAACAGTTCAAAATGACGATGGTGTATATGACTTCAGAAACGTAATGGATGAAACAAATAATACACCTGAAGTTATTGATCAAAATGTTGGTATCTTAGATACTTACATCGAACCAGTAAGAGGAATGGAAATTTTGGTTCAAAGAACCACTATTTTAAGAACTGGAGCAATTAGTTCAGGAAACTTCCAATAAAAAGAAAGAAAGAAAGAATAAATAAAAAAATAAGTTAAGCTATGCCATTACCACATTACACACAATCAAAGGCAAGTAATAACAGATATGAACCAATTCAGCCTAACCTATTTGAGGTAACACTTTTTACCCCAAATGGTGATGATACTGGTTTGATCCTTGAACATGTTATATCTGTTGGAGGTTTAAATGCATTAAACCCTGAAGTTGCTGCAATTGGTCAAAAATATAAATTTGCAGACCGTTCTTTTGCAGGTATGCCTGGTCAGACTTTCGTAGATCTTACTATCGCATTTACCTTGAACTTAAATGATGCAAATGAAAACTACATCTATAATACCATGAGAAACTGGTATAAATTAATCTATGATCCATTGACTGGTGAAATGGGATTAAAGAAAGACTATGTAGGAAGTATGATCATTGTTCAATATAACCGTGCAGGAGATATCTTCAGAAAGATTACTTGTAAGGACATCTTCCCAACTGGTGCACCTGACTTTATCGATTCTTTAGATTATGGAACAGCCGATGCTGCCCAGTTATCAATGACTTATCGTTGTGACCATTGGGTTGAAGAAAACGTTGGAGCTCCAAACAACTAAAACTAAACATTTAACAAAACTGGCCCTAGGGCCAGTTTTTTTGTCTTATCTCTAATATATAATATAGAATACATAATCTATAGATCATGATTATATTTAAAGTAGAAAATATATCCAATGGGAAAACCTATGTAGGATATGCAATTAATGATAATCCTAATAATCTAGGTACCGGAAAATACATTAAGCGAGCTGTAAAAGATTTTGGCACAACTTCATTTAAGAGGGAAGTGTTAGAACGTTTTGATGCAGACGAATCTTTAGGTATTGTAATGGATCGTGTTGAATTTTGGATTAAAAAATTCAAATCCGATAATCCTAAGTTTGGGTATAACGAAAGTGTCCAGGAAATGATTCCTCAAAAAAAGAAATTAACAAAAAAATTACAGGTTCTTTTAACACCCGAGGATGAAGATAACTTAAATACTATTATCATTCAAAAATCAATGGAATCTGGTATTAGACCGATTCCCATTTCAAGATATGTTAGAAACATTATTGTTGAACATATCGTAGAAGAAACTTCACCAGAAAAACAATTAACAAAAAACAAATAACATGAGTAATCACGAAGAAAATATCAAAAAAGAGTTTGAAGCAGCAGAAGGCATTCAACCAGCAACAGTAGTTAATGATGGTAAAATTACAAATTTAGGTAAAGTTGATCCAACTAAAGGGATGGGAATCACTTCACCAGATGATCCTGAGATTAGAAGAATTCAGGAATTAACTGGATATATGAAGTTAGATTTAGGGAATCTTCCTTCTGCTGGTAAATTTTATCGTGAAGATTTTGAAATTCATATTAGAGCTGCAAGAGTTGGAGAGATTAGAGATTTCTCTACAATCGATGAAGAAAACATTAGAGACGTAGATGAAAAACTAAATTCTATTCTAGTAGGCTGTACTAAAATCATGTACGGAAACCAAAGAGGATCATACCGTGATATTCTTGAAGAAGACCGTATTTATGTTTTACTTTCAATCAGAGAGCTTACATTCAAAAATGGTGAAGCTAAATTAATGATGCCTGTAGGTAAAAAGAAATGTACTTCAGGTTCATGTAAGTCACAGGATAGTGTAGAATTAAAAACAGCCAATCTTCAGTTTAATGAAGTAGATGATCTTATTGAAAAGTATTATGATTCTGTAAATAAATGCTACACCATTCCAACCAAAAACCACGGTGAATTAGTATTAGCACCACCTACAATCGGTGTTATGAGAGCTATTACTGATTGGGCAAGAAAGAGAGAGGAAGAAAATAAATCGTGGGATAAATCTTCTCTCGGTATACTTCCTTATGTACAAAGAGAATGGCGTGGATTTGATGAAAAACAAATCTTCTCTGCTATGACATCTTTTCAAGGCTGGGATTCTGGAAAATATTCAATAATTTTTAGATTGGTGGAAAAAATGAAAATAGGTATTAAACCTGAATTTGTTTACCCATGTCAATCTTGTGGCGCGGAGGTCACAGTTCCGCTTTCCTTTCCCGGGGGAATCAAATCTCTGTTCATTATTCAAGATATCTCTTCTGAACTTCTATAAGATCAGAGTATTACTTATGGAAAAATTACATGTTCAGCCTACTGAGCTGGACATGCTTCCATATTATGAATTTGAATATACTCTTGAAATCTATAATGAAATTATTAAAGAGCGTAATGATGAAGAAAAGAAACAAAATCAAGACGCAGAAGATAAGTATAATTTATCTGGTATGAAGAAAAATGCTACAAACATGAATAAAAATATGTCTGGATATAAACAACCTTCCATGCCTAAGATAAGTATGCCACGATTCTAAATATATAAATAAAGATTTACGATAATGAATAGAGAACAAATCATTAAAGAAATTCAGGCAAAGAGCCAGGCTGCTTTTTCTGAAATTAGAACACAGGCATTACAAGAAGCGGTTAGAAATATGTCAGCTGTTGCTGCAACAGGGGATTCGAGTAGCGGTGGGGGTGGTAGAACACCTTCATTGGAATTTGTAGTAAATACCTTTGATAGTACTTACTTTGAATTTGATTTTACTTCTACCGGTGAACCTATTGAATTTACAATTGAATGGGGTGATGGTACTGTACATGTGGATTCAGGTGGTGGTGGCTATTACAGCGAAGACCATACATATGATGAGATTGGCGATTACACAGTTAAAGTATACTTTGATGATCCTCTAAAAATCTTGCAATTAAATTTTCCTGGTGATGGTGATGCACCTATTAAGTCAATATCACGTTTACAAACCCTTGCTAATTTACAAGAATTCAGGGCAGACTATAACGCGTTAGAAAGTGTAGATTTTTCTGGTTTAACAAACCTTACATATATTGATATAAGTGACTGTGATCTTGTTGATACAAACACTCCATCATTAACTTCTGTTAATTTATCAGGTTGCTATAATTTAATTGAGCTTCGTGTAGACGATAGTGATTTTTCAGGTGGATTCCCAGATCTTGTAGGATTAGTTAATCTTGAATATTTTGATGCTGACCAATCTCTTATTGCAGGTAGTCTTGACATATCAATGTTACCTTCATTAACTGGATTTGATCTTAATGGAAATACAGATTTAACCGAGATAATTATTGATAGCAGTCAACCTCTAGGTAATGGCGGCTATGATATATTAGCATATAACTGTGACCTAACGGAAGAAGCGGTAGATAACATCTTAGTTGCTCTTTCTACAAACGGTGTATCAGGTGGATATGTTGAGTTAAACGGAGGAACTAATGCTACTCCTAGCGCAACTGGTCTTGCTGCTAAAGCGGTCCTAGAAGGTAACGGCTGGACGGTTGACGTTAACTAATAAAATAACTCCATGAATGGCAGTAGTAACCTTAAAGGATCTTATGGATCCTCTAACCAAGATAGCAAAGTCGACTGAAGAAACTGCATCAAAATTAGATGCTGTGGTTGCTGCTGTTGCCGGTGGAAGTAGTGGGCAGTTAAGTCAAGCAATTGTAGCTGAATTACAAGTACAAACAGATTTATTAAAACAGATTGCTACAAATACGAAAAACGGTGCAATATCTGTAGGAGGTAAACCCGTAGATAAAGATAAACTTAAAGAAGGGGCAGAAGCCATCAAAATGTTAGGTGGCGGTGCTTCTTCTTTGGCATTTGGTTTATTAACATTTATGTTGGTACCTAAAGGTGCAATTAAAAAGTTTTCATCAACTATTACCGAAATCCTTGCTGTATTTGATCAATTAGATACAAAAAAGATTAAAGAAGGCTCAGAAGCGTTTGAAAAAATAGCAGCAAACATAGGTAAGTTTGCAAGAGGGCTCGCTGCCGCTGCATTCTTACTTATACCAGGATATGTAGGTGCTCTTTTACTTAAAGCTACATTAAAGATATTACTTCCTACATTTGAAATGTTAGGAAATAAAAGTAAAGTGATAAGTAAGGGTGCCGATGCATTAGGCATGATGGGAGATTCTCTAATTAAATTTGCAAAAGGGTTGGTGTTAGTTGCTATTGCTTCTATAGTAGGACTTGTTATGGCTCCTGTTATATTATTAACAGTAGTACTCTTTGCAGGGGCATTTGCATTATTAGGTAAATTTGATAGACCAATTAGGCAAGGAGCACGAGCTCTTTTATTAATGGGAAGATCATTAGTTTTCTTTGCGGCCGGATTAGTTCTATTTGCTTTAGCTTCTCTATTTATCTTATTAAACCCAATCATTCTGCTAGCAATGGTAGGAACTCTTGTTCTTATAAGTGGAGCATTTGCTCTTATAGGACTATTTGATAAACAAATCAGAAAAGGAGCGGTTGGTTTATTAATCATGGGATTAAGCTTAATAGTATTTTCTGTTGGGTACTTAGTGTTTGCAATGGTAACTAAGGATATGACTCTTGAAAGACTAGGAACACAGGCTGCTATTATTGCAGGAATTGGTCTTGTTACTGCCGGTGCAGGTTTAGTATTTAGTCAATTAATTCAAGGTGCTATTGGTATTGCTGCTATGGGACTTGGATTACTTGTATTTAGTCTTGGATATTTACCGTTTGCCAAGGTAACAGAGGATATGACTCTGGAAGATGTAGGTGTACAATCTGGAATCCTATTAGCATTAGGTTTAGAATTTGCTGCAGCTGGAGTTGGGGCATTATTTATATTAGCCGGGGCTGGTGCATTTGCTGCAGTTGGAATATCTTTAGCCATATTATCTGGCGGTTTGGCTGCATTTAAAGCAGTAGGTTTTACTGAAGAAGACGCTTCTGCCATGACTACCACTTTAGTTGGTGTTAAATCTGCATTCTTAGGTAATGCCGATGCCGATGAAGGTTTCTTCGCTAAATTAGGTGGTGCTATTACTGGTGCAGTTGATGCTGTTAGAATGGTTGAAGCAGCCGCTGGTTTTACTGCCGCGGGTATTGCATTGGCAACATTATCATTTGGTCTTAATAAGTTTAAGGAAGTTGGATGGAATGATGAATTGTCCAAAGAATTAGTAGTAATGTTAAATGGTGTTACTACTGCATTTGCATTGGCTGGGCAAGAGAAACAAGTACCAAGCACATCCTTCTTTGGACAAATGTTTGGGTTTAAAGCAAATTCTGTTGAAGAAGGAATAGAATCAGTTATGGGTGCCGGTAGAGCATTGAAAGATATTGCTCAAGGTCTTAAAGAATTCCAATCTCTTATTGATAGTGGGGTTAAATTTGGTCAACCTGATGGCAATGGTAATTATGAAGAAGGGACATTAGGTTATGCCGTTACAAATACAGTAGGATTTATTAGAACTGCTTTTGCCGCTGTGGCCAATGAAGGTAATGTTCAAGGTGGAGGTTTCTTTGATACTTTATTTAATGTTAAACAAAATAAAGTACAAGAAGGTATCCAATCGGTTATGGGAACTGGCGCTGCTCTTAAAGATATTGCTGAAGGTCTTAAATCATTCCAGGCATTAATTGATAGCGGTGTTAATTTTGGACAACCTGATGCAAACGGAAGATATGCTCCTGGTACATTGGGTTATGCTGTTACAAATACCGTAGGTTTTGTTAGTGAAGCCTTTGCTGCAGTTGCAAGTCAAGGTAATGTACAGGCTGGTGGAATTATGGGATCTCTTTTTGGAATTGAAAAGAATAAAGTTGCTGAAGGTATTGATTCTGTGAAAGGTGCAGGTCAAGAACTTACTAACATTGCAACTGGCCTCAAAACATTCCAAGAGATGGTTGATCAAAACATTAATTGGGATAAATTAGCAGATGCCGTTAAAAAATCAATTACCTTTGTAGGAGAAGCTTTTGCTGCAATCGGAGGTATGGAACAAGAGGACGGTTGGTTTATTTTTAGCTGGGATGAAAATCTTGTACAGAAAGGTGTTGAAAATGTAAAAGGTGCAGGCGAACAACTTAATTCAATTGCAAATGGTCTTAAGTCTTTTCAGGATATGATATCTAACAATGTTGATTTTGAAAAGTTAGGATATTCAATTAAAAATACCCTTATGTTTGTAGGTGATGCATTTGCAATGATAGGTGGTAAAGAACAGGAAGATTCAACAGGTATAAGTTCTCTGTTTGGTATAAGCTGGGATGAGAATCTTGTACAAAAAGGTATTGAAAATGTAAAGGGTGCAGGTAAAGAATTAGAAAATATTGCACAAGGTTTACAAGCATTTACAGGTCTTAAGAATCCTGAGGCAATTGCAAAAAGTATTAAATCAATCTTTACATCAATTGGGGATACTTTTACATATTATTATGAAAAGCCTAAGTTTAAGTCCCAAGTAGATCATATGCAAGGATTTATTTCTGAGATATCTAAAAATGCTGCTAAAGGTCTTATTCATAAAGCTGCTGAAGGTATGGATAAAATGGCTGCCGCTATTAATAAGATAGATGCAGATAAAGCAGAATCATTTGCAAATCTATTTAAGGGCGCAGGTGAATTAAGTAACAATGCAGCTGCATATGCTCAATTACTTAGTGCCGTCGAAGACATTAGAGATGCGTTAAATCAAAGTAATACTTCTACTGCTACCACCACAACAACATCTGATGGTAATGCTGGCGGTGGAGGCGGAGATAAAGGTCTTTCAGTAACTCTTAGAAGTATTAATACTACTTTAGGTAACCTAAATTCTACAATGAGTGGTTTACCTGGAAAAATTGCCGTACTCATTCCTACCGAAGGTACATAATAAATCTTTTTCTTAGAAACCTAAAACTAAGTTATCTGGTTACTATATAAAATTAACGGATTGTTCCACTAAAAGTATAGTAATTATGGATAAGAGTATTGTTTGGTTTGATTTAGAAACTACTGGTGTTAACACAGCAACAGATAGGATTATTGAGATCTGTATGATCAAAACTGATTTTGAAGGTAATGAGATCTCATCTTTTTATACACTCGTAAATCCTGGGCCTGGTATTGAATGGCGCCAAGAAGCGATTGATAAACATGGAATCACACCAGATATGCTCGAAGACCAGGATAGGTTTGAATATATTGCCAAAGAAGTTATGGACTTTATAGGTGATAGCGACCTCGGTGGTTATAATGCACTTTACTTTGATATCCCAATGCTTACTGAAGAATTTATGCGAGCTGGTCTTGTATTTAATCCTCGCGGTAAGGCCGTTATTGATCCGTTCCTAATCTATTCTAAATACGAAAGACGAGACCTTAGTACTGCATACACCAAGTACACTGGTAAAACTTTAGACGGTGCACACCGTGCAGAAGCAGATATTCGTGCAACAATGGAAATCTTCCAGGCACAACGCAATCTATATGATATGCCAGGATCTGCTGCCGAAATTGACCAGGTAGTTAATGAGTCTCGCCAAACGCAAGTTGACCTAAGCGGTAAGTTTAAGTTTGCCGAAATCAACGGTAAAAAAGAAATCATCTTTAATTTTGGAAAATGGGCAGGTAAACCTTTTAAAGAAGTTTATGAAGCTGACACCAGATATATTGAATGGATGATTGATAAAGGTGAATTTGCAAAAGAAACCAAAATCATTGCAAGAAAGCTTGTAGAAAAGCTAAAGGCAGAGTCCCCAATGCCATTCTAAATTGTTAATAACTTTTTTCATCTGGAGAGAAAAAAGTCTCCCAAAAATTTTCAAATCCCAAAAATTTGTTTTATATTTATATAAAATTAAACGGATATGGAAAATCAAATTAACAAAGGATCAATCGTAACATACCAAGGTGGATTCTACCGGGTATCAAACTGCACAAAAAATACTGTCAATCTAAAGTCTGTCTTTGGAAACCGAGTCTACTTCAAAAGTATTAAGCTTACTGAAGTTACAGAATCTGCTGCCGCATTCTATGAATACTGGTCTAAGTCTGAAACTTATCAATGCATGTAATATGATACGAGAAAAACACGAAAGAACTGCACCTATTGTAATCGACCTCACAGGTCCTGATGGAAATGCATTCGCACTTATGGGTTATGCAAAGAATTTTGCAAAACAACTCGGATGGGAACGCGAAAGATCACAGAACCTAATCACTGAAATGATGAGTGGAGATTATGATAATCTCATTCAGGTATTTGATCGCGAATTTGGTAACTTTGTAATTTTAGAAAAATGAAAATAGACATTGAAAAACTTAAACAGATTGAAGAAGCCCTCGGGCAATTTGAGGTAGGTCGTATCTTCGGCGGCGGTAATCATAATTACCTTCGCTTTGGGTATTGGAGACCAACCGATTGGAAAACTCTTCAAGAAATCCTTGGTCCTTCTATCGTGGTAGAAGAAGACTCTGATTACGATGATGACTGTGGATGGAAGTATTCCTATGTTCTATACGATCGCATGGAATGGGATATGATTCAAAAGAATCGTCGTGAACAAATGGAATCTTGGAGAACTCCAGTAAACAATCGTTAACCGCGATTATATAAATAAAGGTACGTTCTTTAACATATTGGGGGTGACCAGGTTTTGACGGTTAAGCTGAAATTAGGTTACTGATGCAAGCAGGATTAGATGGAAATCCTTAAACACCTATCACACAATAAAAGGCGAAGAGAAATCTTCATTCACCTGGGAAGACGCTATGGCTTTCATTGGTGCTGATTACGCTGTAGCAGCCTAGTCAGTCTCGCACTCATCGTGAGATATTAAAAAGAATGAGAATACAAGGTTTCGTTCAGAGGGCTACCTTATTACAAGTGAACTCGACACAGTTATTGGTAACAATGTCAAAATAGGAACCATTTATTTTGGCCATTAAGAAAAATGGCCTAAGCTTGTGAACGAGGGATTTAGGTTCCTTAGTCGGACATGGGTTCGAATCCCATCACCTCCACCAAAAAGGATGCATACAGCAACTTTGGACTAGACTTGTAAACTACAACCCAATGCATCCTGATTCTGCGGAAGTAGCTCAGTTGGTAGAGCACGACCTTGCCAAGGTCGGGGTCGCCGGTTCGAACCCGGTCTTCCGCTCAAAATCTCACATATGTGAAACAAACACTATGTGTGTATATATAATTAACAAATAAAAACAATTTCAATGCAACTGCACGGATGTACATATTGGATTCTTAGTAATGTGGAGAAGAATTTTCCACAGGCGGATTCAATTACACCAAGTCCAGGCAGGAGCTGATGAGATAAAACACTTACATAATCAAGCCTCCTGGATAAAAAATTCCGGGAGGCTTTTTTTATGGGTCTCTTTCAGAAATAGATTGAATGAGTTATATTTGTTTAGAATAGAATTTCAAATTCGTTCTTTGACATATTGAGGTACCAACGGAAAGATGGTAGAGTTGGTTGATTACACCGGTCTTGAAAACCGGCATACCGCGAGGTATCGGGGGTTCGAATCCCTCTCTTTCCGCTTTAAATTGCCCTCTCGTCTAATGGCAGGACATGTGGTTTTGGTCCACAGTGTAGAGGTTCGAATCCTTTGGGGGCAACATATAGGGAAGTAGCGTAGCCCGGTTATCGCGCCTGGTTTGGGACCAGGAGATCGCAGGTTCGAATCCTGTCTTCCCTACAAGGATACATACAGCAAATTTTATCAAACTGCAACTTTGAAGCCAAAACGTATCCTGTATTTGCCTCTGTAGCTCAGTTGGTAGAGCTACTGATTTGTAATCAGTGGGTCGTAGGTTCGAATCCTATCGGAGGCTCAAGCATTATTTGGTCCGT
>Ga0209229_10000142_pt1 | contig 26953 bp, 14 predicted proteins | sample SanBayMetagenome_FD_187466 | JGI IMG/M metagenome (GOLD analysis project Ga0209229, IMG submission 187466) | Freshwater and sediment microbial communities from dead zone in Sandusky Bay, Ohio, USA (SPAdes) (version 2) | ecosystem: Environmental > Aquatic > Freshwater > Lentic > Sediment... | reverse complement strand
AGACGATAGACAGCAGGATTGTCGCTCGTGATCCAGTCAGTCGACAAACCGGCAGCTACACGAAATCGGACTTGTGCAGCAGTGTTCGTCGAGAGAACTGAAATGCACGCGATGATGACAGCAAGAGTGCGCATGATAGTATTCCGTGTACGGAGGTCAGTACCTGATCAACAATGAGATGCTGTGAATGTTACCCAAGACGTTCACGAACACTGAACTTCTGGTGTTCGAGGTTGTTCTTCACAATGAGTTCACCAATGAGGCCGATCGAAATCAGCTGAACACCCACGATGATCATTGCTACACCGAACAGCGCGAGAGGGCGGTTGCTGAGCGATGTTCTGCCTAGAGACCATTCGATGACAAGATAGAGATCGGTGACAAAGCCAACGACGGCGAAGAGGGAACCTACAGCACCAAAGAAATGCAGTGGACGCTTGATGTAGCGCGTCGTGAACATCACGGTGAGAAGATCGAGGTAGCCCTTGAGGAAACGGCTCATCCCAAACTTCGAAACGCCGTGCTGTCGAGCCCGATGCTGCACCGGAATCTCCGTCACGCGGAAACCTTCCCAATGCGCTAACGCTGGAATGTAGCGATGCATTTCGCCATACACCTGAACGTTCTCGATCACTTCGCGACGATAACCCTTGAGTCCGCAGTTGAAGTCATGAAGGCGAATACCGCTCATGCGTGACGTAACCGCATTGAACAGCTTTGATGGCATTGTCTTGTGCCAAGGATCATGGCGCTTGCGCTTCCATCCCGACACGAGATCGTAGCCTTCCTCGAGTTTGGCCACGAGGGAAGGAATCTCATTCGGGTCGTCCTGAAGGTCTGCATCCATCGTGATGACGATGTCGCCTTTGCATTCGGAGAATCCGATCGCTAGCGCAGCAGACTTGCCATGATTCGTTCGAAAACGAATAGCCTTGAATCGCTGATTCCGAGCATGAATGTCTTGAATAACTCGGAATGAATCATCTGTTGAACCGTCGTCAACGAACAGCACTTCATACTTACCACGAGCAACACGCTCGAGTACATTCTCGAGTTGACGTGCAAGTTCTGGAAGAGACTCTTCCTCATTCAGTAGGGGAATGACAACTGATATCGAGCCCTGAATACTACTATGGCGCTGCTGCTGTCCATCGCGTTGTGGGCGATTGCGAGAGAAGCGACGTCGTGGTCGACGTTGTTGTGATCCTTCGTTACTCTGTTTTTCTTCACTCATGCGTTACTTCGGAGTTATTGGTGCATCATGATGCGCTGCATTACTCGACCACGTTGATCGACAACACGAACGACGTACGCACCGATTGGAAGATCGTGCACGTGCAGACGAATACTCTCTGACTCGGTGATGTATGATCGAACAGAGTGTCCGACAACTGTCAAGACGTCTACTTTCCAACCCGGCTCACATCCTGTCACAGATAGTACATCAGATGTGGGATTTGGCGCGATCACAACAGATGAATTCCATGCCTCATTCACGCTCGACGTCGTTTGGCGGTACCATACGAGCAGCTTGAAACGTGTTAGTGCTCGGTTGTCCGTCGCATAGACCATTCCCGAGTCAACACGAGCCTTAATGAAGTTGTCCGGAAAGTCCGTGATTGCATCCACGATATACGCAGAATCAATCCCTAGTGGAAGACGCTGGTTCATGAATAGCTCGAGACGTCCACCTGTCCATGTAATGTTCAGATCGTAGTCATGACGAACAGAGGAATCAGATGACAGTGTTCGCAGATCCTTCGGACTAAGCCAGATTCGATCAGGTGTTGGTGGTACGGTGTAGATAATGTACACGCCCGCCGGAGGTGGCAGTGAAGGAATCTCACGCTCACCAAGCTCTACATCGAGTCCGTTCGTAGCGTTTTGGTGTGCACCAAACGTGAACGTTCCTGATGAGGTAGACACAGGAGTAATGTTTCTTATGGTCATCGTAAACGCTACTTCCTGACTCAACGCAGATGCGAGTGATAGCGTCAGCAGCGAAACGATTATGAGGGTTCTCATGACGATTCCTGTTACCATGAACAAAAAAGGGCAGCAGTTACCTGCTGCCCTTTCTTTGTTTTCGACCATTGTCTTAGCGAACGATAGTAACCGCGCTTGTTGCTGTTGCACCGTTTGTCGTGACCTTCACGATGTAGCGGCCTTGAGCAAGTGACGCTGCGTTCATATCGAAGCCGTAGATGCCTGCTGTCTTCTCGTCATCGACGATTGTCGATACGAGTTGACCCATTGCATCAAAGAGAGCAACTGTTACGCGACCTGACTGTGGCACAGTTACGTTGACCATACCAACAGCAGATGCTGGGTTTGGCGAAACAGATACTGTGAGAGCTGTAAGATCAGCTTCTTGACCCATCAGACGGATGTACGGTGTGCGTGCATCTGTGATCGTGATGTTGTTGCTACGACCAGCAACGACTGTTCCGAGAACTGCACCCGAGATTGGGTTCGTAACGACGTACGAACGGCTTGGGTTGTTCACTGTGAGTGTTACAGGGAACGTTGCGCCTTGGAGTTGGATCGTTGGGTTTACATCATCATTGATGTATGTCTGGTCTGAGAAACGAACGTCGAACAGACCATTTGGTGGGACTGGTGGAAGTTCGAACACGTTACGTGTATCGATTGAACCGCGTGTAGCAACAAACACATCGCCTACGTTCTCAGCGTTGTCGCTGATTGTTACGCGCATTGCGTTTGCCTTAACTGTCTCACGGACTGTCGAGAAGTTAATGCCACTCTTACCAAGTGTACCACAGCACATCGAAAGATATGCCTGACCAGAGATCTTGATCCAGTAACCGAGGCCTGGCTCGATTTCTGTAACAGCTTGGTAACCACGATTTGTTACGTATCCGTAGATATCACCAGTGATCGCAGGGAATGCACCTGAGCCGAATGGCAGAAGTGTAACGTTCTCTGTTGATGTTGGCGATGAAAGCGAACCGATTGTGTTCCAACCATCATAAAGACGTGTTGTGAACGCTTGGTCGTCGATACGGCGGATGCGTGAACCAGCAATTGTCTTGTCGAGTTCGTCCGAGTACTTCACGAAGTAACCAACGCCAGGCACAACATCGTTACCAGCTTGCTGATAGATGTTCTGCGAGAAACGAACAGGCTCTGTGAGAGCATTGCGGAAGATTGACTTCCATGCGCTCGATGATGGGTTAACAGGAACCGAAAGGAGGTTCCAACCCTTGTTGATCACTGGGAATTGAGCAACCTTTGGAAGTGTGTACTCAATCGTGAATGCCTTGATGTCGGCGTCACGAAGTGTGAATGAACGACGGTTCTGAGGTGTCAGAACTGTACCTTCACGCATGTTCACGTTGAAACGTGAGCCATTGAGTGTGTCACGTACGAATAGGTCTGAACCAGGGATGAACTCATCAACGTCCCACTCTACAACAACTGGATAGTTGAGGTCGCTGCCAGCGTTGAAGCGGCATGTGTAGAGGAGTGTTGTGTCTGAGTAGATCGAACGGATATCACGTGATGAGCTCTTTGGACGCTGTGCTGTACCAGCCCAGAGATCGCCAAGACCATACTGATAAATGTCGATGCCTTCCTTGTTGCGTGGGTAGAAGCGAGCACCAAACGAGTTGAGTGCTGACTTGTAGACTGTTTCACCGAAGAGTGTGTCTACTTCATCTGTAGCGCGATTACCAACACCGAATGTGAGGTATGTACGCTCTACTGGTGAGTTCGAGTTACGAACTTGGATCGTGATACCGCGACCAAGGAACTCTTGGCTACGCTGCCAGTTGTTGTTCTCGTCGAACGCGTTTGGCTCGTATGGTGTGCGGAAGTAGATGAATGTGACCTTGAGGTGCACAGGTGAAACTTCAAGTGATGGTGACTTGAATGAAAGTGTGCCAACATATGTGCCACAGATTTCCTGCTCGTCACCGTTTGGAAGTTCGTTTGGATCGCAGATGATGCGAAGGTTGATATCACGTGTACCAACTGTTGGGTCACCAAATGGTGTTACACCAAGTGTTGTTCCAAGGATACCCTTGTCCATGTACTGAACATAGCCTTCACGAACTGGCTGTGGGAATGGATCATTCTCGCCAGCGCCACCCTTCTTGAACGACTTGAACTTCAACCACTTCTTGTCTGACTGCACGAGGATCTCGTATGCGCGAGTACCAGGAGCAATATTGATGAAGTCGATGTCGCGTGTACCGATACCGTTTGGCTGGTCATCGAACGAGCTACCGTAGTCGATTGTGATAGGATCAACAACAAACCACTGTGTACCATTCGAACCGTTTACTGAGTCAGCAAGACGGCTAGTTGGGTCAGCATTGAGGTTGAACGAAAGACGTGGCGAAAGGTCAGTTACTTCCAACCAGATCATACCTGGCTTTGATGGACGCAGTGGATCGCGGATTTGCTCTTGGTTGAGGTTGTCGATGTAGTAGTTATCGACACCACCAATACCAGCAAATTCACCCGGAACACCGTCGCCTGGGAATGCAATTGCCTTACCCATTTGGAAGTCATTGTAGAACAACGTGTCATTCGTGAGAATGATCGGTGTACGTGCCGATTCCACATCGATTGATGGGTCAGCAATAACCTTGAAGCGCAAGTATACAAGCTCTTGGAACGGACGCTGATCGCAAGGCTGCGTGATGTCGCCCGTTTGTGGGAGTGGCTTCGATGAGATACCTGTGACAAGCGCGCGCTTACCACGAAGGCGGTTCTGCACAGGAGCCTTGATTACACGCTGAAACGATGTATCGCGTGCAACATCAACTGTGTATTCGAAGTCCTTACCAAGGCATGACAGTGGTGCGAATTGCACACCGCGCTTTGGTCCGTTCTTATCGATACCGATAAGCTGAAGAGCAGTAGAGTCGTACTGCACCTTGAACTTAAAGCTAAAGATTGGGAACGCTTCGAAGATCTCCGTTGAGCGCCAGCAGTTCTTGATGAACACTGGAACGAGGAGTTCACGATCGCCGTTTGGACCACGCTTGGAAGTCCAGATGCGGCCATCAGGATAATACGTTTGGTTCCAACCACCGGCAACGCCGGTCAGCGAGAGCGTCGGCAACTCGGGCTTGTTTTGTGCGTGAAGCACTTGCGAGCCGAGGCCGATCAATGCTGCAAGCAGGAGCACCACGCCAATCTTGGCGTCGCTACCCCAGAGAGCATATCGACGATTCATAGAAAACTCCTCAGATGAGTTGATCAAGAGATTCTTCATTTCAAATTCAGATTCACAAAGGTCTTTGACCCACAGGATCCTACAATGATGTACGGACCAGGTGGTAGGTGTTCGAGTGACATCGTGTGTACATCTCCTGTGATAGATCGCTGGGAGGCAATCCGTTCACCGGTTACTGTAAACACTGCGATTTCATTCGTCTGCCCATGATTGCAATGACATGTTGCTGTTGTATTCGTCACCAGCAATCGTTCATTACTGTCATCGACAGGAGATGAAATCGAAACAATAGGATTTGTCAAAGAAACATTCAGCGTATCAGCAAGGCCACTCGTCACACATGCACATGTATCCAAAACTTGCATGCTGCTAACAATCTTCGCCATCGCGTTTGTCTGTGATGTCTTATTTCGCACGCGAAGTTCAACAGTGGGATTTCGATTCGATGCAAACTGCACCGTTGCCGAAGCACTCATTGAACCAATTGTTATCTCAGAAGAAACCACGTCATTGACAGATATACTGTCAATAGCAACGTTTGTCGAGTCAAGAATCGTCCAGCGAAAAATCGCTGTTCGCGGTGAAGCTGCACCGAAGGATATCTGAGACTGCACAGATTGAACAGAATCACGTCCATCGATCTTTAGAGTATCGAGGTCAAACTTCACACCGAGGAGATTATCTCTCTTTGGTGTGGCGACCACTTGCACTTGCTCACTGCGAAGAACAGTTACCTTTTTCTTGAACTCCTCGTTGAATGTTGGAGGCCAAGGAAATGTGAAGTTGATGCTGTCAGTACATGATCCGACAAAGTTTCCTGCTACAGCACATATGGGCTTATCACCCACCATGTTTGATGTGACATTGAAACCAAAAACTCTCATTTCTCCTGGTACAACAAGTGTCATCGTAGCTGGGAAATAGATGCCGGATGACAATGTGTTTTCACTCAACACATCCGTTGGACGAACGTTCGTTGTGTCAAATCCAATTGTGATGTCAAAGGACGCTAGGCTGTCTGCAGAACGAATGTTCCCAAGGTAAGGGGCGATCAGCCATCGCCGTTCCGAAGAACACACATCAACTGTTCGGTATGTACGAAGCAGTAATGTGTCCTGAGCGGTGACTCCGCTGGCCGCCGCGAGGACGGCCAGCGTTATTGTCACCAAGAATTTCATTGTCGTCGAACCTGATTAACGGAGAACCGTTACCATGTTCGATGCGCTAACGCCTGCGCCTTCAACGCGGATCACATACGTGCCTGGAACAACTGGAGTGCCTGTGACATCCATACCGTTCCATGTTGCTGTAAGTGTGCCTGCTGTTGCGAAGCCGTCGTGCACTGTTGCTACGAACTTGCCGAATGCGTCGAATACGCGGACAGTCACTGTTCCGTTTTCAGGAAGTGTGATAGCCATCGAAGCATTTGCAGTTGTCGGGTTCGGGTAAACTGATACTGCTGAGTTAGCATTGTTCTCAACCATCGAGATGGTCTGTGAACCAACGAGCGACTCATTGAAGCGAATGTTCGAGAACTCGAGCATTGCGCCTTCCTTCATCGTTACGTAAGCTACTGGTGTTGATGGATCGAATGAACCATTGCCAGTTACTACAGCGATATCGCTACCGTGATCAGCCATAACTGTGTTGCGATCGTTGATCACTGGAGTTACAGCAGCAACTTCTGTGTTTGTTTCGAAGCGTACACCGAATGCGCCTGTGTGAAGTGCATTGACATACACTGGTACACGAACGAGTCCGTTGCCGATCGAAGAAGCTGTTCCAAATGTTACGTTGTCTGCAACAGTTTGGATCGAAACCTTACCAGCACCAGGGCCTACTGTATCTGTATCGTAGATCCATGGGAGGTATGGAAGACGACCAGAGATATAGCGCATGATGAGTGATGCATCATACTCTGTTACTTCGTAGTAGATCTGGTTGAGGCTTGACACGTCTGGTGCCTTGCCGCCAACACCGTACAGACCGTCTCCTTCGTACATCACGCGAACAACTTGCTTGCCAGTTGTGAGTGTTGAACCCTGACCTGGGAAGAATTGCTCCATGTCGATTGTGCGGCGCCAGATAACAATCTGATTGCCAACGATCGAGTCACCAGAGAAATCGCGCTTCAGCTTTGTGAAGTAGTAGCGTCCAGAGTGGTTAACATCACCTTGGTATGCTTGACGCTTCCATACAGAGTCGAGTGGACGCTTTGTTACGATCGAGCGAAGGATAACGCGCGCATCGTTTGCTGTTACACGACGATTCTGTGGAAGGTTGTCGTGACGTTGACCTTGTGCTGCTGATGTATCAGCATCACCAAAGCCCCAAACGTCAAACGTCAAATAGATGATCGAGTTGAAACGGATACGTGCATCCGAGCGACCGCCCGAAGGCTGCCAAATAGATGTCGAGTCCGTACGAGCGTTTGCACCTGCTGCTGGTGTCCACATGAGACCGTTCCAGAAGTCAGCAAGGAATCCTGGGAAACCGCCGTTACCCTTGATACCAACCGTTGCACCACGAGTTACAACTGTAGTGTTGGATGTGTAAGGATTACCAGCGATCTGACCATATGCGAGTTCGATTTCGCCTTGGTTGTTACGTGTATCTCCACCCAAGTAGAGGCGAGCCTGGAAGTTTGCAACACTCGAGTTGATGCTCGCATTGTTGATGTTCAGGTTCTTCCACTGGAGGATGATGCAGTTACGAACTGGCTTGATTGTGTCGCAGTTTTCATCACGATCAACATCAACAACCCATGAGATTTCTGATGGCATGTAGCCACCAACGATGTCATTTGCTGTGCGGAAACGGTGATCACCCCAGAAAGGAGCAATTACGTTGTCCGGATATGATGATGAGTTGATGAAGAGACCTTGTGACTGCTTAGCAGGCACAAGCTTCGTGTTGTCGAATGTGGCAAAACCATTGATCGACACATAGATACCACCGTAGTTCGCGCCGTTGTAGTTGTACACTACGCCAGATGGGAACTGGATGTATGCATAACCATCATCAAGGTCATTGACGAAGGTTGGTGGCAGCGTGAATTGCGACGGAGCGACGACTCGCTTGTTCAAACGCGATTGTGGGCAGGCGTCGATGTCCCGGTAAGGAAGACCAACGACGAGTTCAGGCTGGCGAAACTGGTTAAAGATCTGTTGCGCCATACCATCCACTGCACCGATCGCGAACGAACAGAGTACAATCGCCGAGGCAATTAATACCTGTTTCTTCATAGAGACTCCAAGATTTACAACTTGTTTGTTTGCGGTTCGGTAGAGTGGGGTCGGACCGAAGTCCGACCCCATCGTTAAAGCATTAGCGGACGAACACAACTTGCTGTGTTGATGACTTCGTGCCGTCTGTTACACGAATTGTGTAGAGACCTGAAGGCATTACAACACCGTTTGCCAAGCCGTTCCATTCAATCGTGTGGCTACCTGCTGTGAAGAGGTCCTTCGCAAGCGTTGCTACACGTGTACCGATTGCATCGTACAACTCAACAGACACGTTCGATGCCGTTGGGACATTGAATGTGATTTGTGTTGATGTAGTGAATGGGTTCGGAGCTGTCTTCGTGATTGCAAGTTCGTTGACGTTGACATCTTCGCCGTCAACGCTGGTTGTGTAATCATATACAATCACAAAGCCTTGTACAGCCGTGTTGTTGATGATGATCGTGTCACAACCATTTGCTTCTACGTGCTGAACGTTCGCAATCGAACGGCCTTCACCAGTCTTCATGTTGTACGCAAACACAGCTCCATTTGACGCGTCGTCACGGATGTAGTACGAACCTGGGTTCGTTGCATCCTTTGCTGGCATCTGATTGCGGCACCATGAGATGCGAACCGGATAGTATGCTGAGCTCTGCGTGTTTTCTCCACCAGCCTGGAAGCGAGCGCTATATACTGCTTCACCTGCTGTTGTAGAGAATGGGAAGATGTTGCGCAGGATACCGTTGCGGTTTGGAATTGTCCAGCGAGCATCGAACACGTCGATGTATGGTACTGGTGGCAATTCGTATTCGCAGTAGTTCGAATCAAGCTTGCCGAATGCACCTGGTTCGTCACCACGTGTAGCGATTTCGACATCATTGAGACCGAACTGAAGAACCTGGAACGCACCGAATGTATTCTCAACGCGTACATCAGCAACGAACTTCGTCTTAGCTGAAACCGCTACGAGATACGTGAGTGTGTCCTTAGCACCTTGACGATCAGTTACAACGACACGGATAGTGATGCGACCGTTCACAATTGTACCCTGGAGGTCAGTTGTGCTCAGTGTCACCTTCTGTGTATCAGCAATTGGGCTTGACAGACGATCTGGTGTGAATGTCCAGCTACCTGCAGGCTCGATTACTTCAAATGTCAACTGCTCGTTGTCTGCTTGCTTGCGGCGAAGATCGATGTCTGTTACGCGGATTGTGTCCGAGTATGGACGACCTTGCTCAACACACTTAACGATTGGCGATGAAAGGAGACGTGGGTCATGGTTACGTGCTTCGACACGGAGGTCGTATGTACGCATGTCCTTCAGTCCACCAGCATCTGTTACTACAACCGTTACACGAACTGTCGTGTCAGCATATGGAAGATCAGTTACGCGTGGTGTTCCATAGAGGAGACCGCTTGTTGGATTGATCTTCAACCATGCTGGAGTTGTCTTGCGGCTAGCATCAAGTACGAGTTGACCAGCTTCTGGGAAGTACGGGTCGACTGCAATTGAGTCACGTGTGTCATCACCGTAGATGAGTTCCCACGTATGAGCTTGACCGAAGTTCGGATCGTAGACCTTGATACGACGTGCTGAGTCGAGAAGATCAACATTGTAGTCGACGTCTTCGATAGCAATTGAATCAAGTGCTGCTTGTTCGTTGAGCTTAGGAACAACGTTGACAAACAGGCGACGCGTGATCGAGTTGATTCCGCCGTGACCATCGTTTACAATGATCGTTGTGACAGTATCTGTGTTCAAGTCACCGTTGATTGGACGACCTGGATCGAAATCGTTTACTGGCTTGAGAAGCTCGATAGCTTGTGTACCAGGGATACGGATTTCAATGCGACCACGTGTTGTGAAGTCTTCGGCAAACTGGTCAGCCTGACCAGCGCTCTCATAGCGACGCATGAACTGCGTTGCCATCCAGCTTGGACGAGCTTGTACGATGTCTTCTACTGACACATCGTCTGGAGTTTGACGAATTGATGTTGAGAGGAAGCCGTATGATGTCTTACCATAACGGAAGTCCCATACACCGTGCTTCTTGACAACTGAACGATTTGTGTCAACTGCTGCGAGATCCTCGAACTCATCATCTGTGTTCACGTCGAGACGGAAACGGAGCGAGTCAGTGAGGTTAGCAACGAACTGAACATTCAGATCGTCCGGTTGTGGTTGAGCTGGATCGTTATACACTTCGTTCAGAACAGCATTTGGCTGTGTAAGGCGACGACCAACGCGTGATGCTGTGTTCGTCATGCGGAGTGTATCGAGGTATGTACCTGTTGCCTTGTCGTATGTACCTGGATCCGTTGTTGTTGGATCAAGAACGATCGTGAGATCACCCTTAAGCATGTTCGCATTTGGAGTCGCGTTGTTCCACAGGAAGCGTGGCATCGAGTCGACTACATGAATGCGGAAACGGTACGAAGATGAATCCAACCAGCCGAAGTTCACTGTGTCCTGCTGGAGGAAACGAGCGTTAGCGTTTGCTGGAGTGCGCTGATCGAGTGGCAACGAGTTGTTGTCATACTCTTGAGCGTGGAAATACGATGGGTAGATGTAGTGCCAACGTGCGATGAATGCTTCGTCGAAGTTCCACTTGCGAAGAGTATCAATCATCTCATGTGTTGGCGGGAAGTTCTTTGCAGCAACTTCAACTTCTTCACCACCTGGTACGATGTACGGGTTGATTGGACGACCGCGGAGCATGCGGTAGCCAGTAGCACCCCAACGTGGATTGTTAGCGCTCGAAGCATACACGAGTGTGTCGCGCAGCCAGTAACGGAGAGCTGAGTTACCAGTTGTGATGTTCCAGAAGTACGAAAGTTGAGCGTTGAAGCTTGGATCGTTTACAACACGTGGGTCGTAGAACTTGTTGACGTCAACTGCTGTGATCGTGAAGATCGAGTCACGCTCATAGCCGTCCATGCTTGTGATCGGGTTGCCCGTTACGTCTGCTGGATAGCTTGGTGGCTCGTTGAACCAGCTGCGTCCGCCACCGCGTGGTGACTGAGCTGCAGTGATTGGTGTGTAGAGACGATTCTCAGTTACAAACACGCGATTGCGCATTTCTGGGTGGATCAGTGGTGATGTGCCGAGTGTGTCAGCTGCACCAGTGAAGACAGGAGGTGTTGTGTTGTTACCAACTGTGAACGTAAGACCACCGTTGATAGCATTTACAACGCCTTCTTTCCAGAGCATTGTACGAGATACGATTGTTACTTCATCACCTTCACGTACTGGGAGTGCGCGGAAGCGCTCACCACCGAAGTACGTTTCCTTACCACCGTCGCCGTTAACAGCATTCGATGTTGGAAGTGTTGGACGGTTTGCAAGACGGAAGCCGTTACCACCGAGTTCGCCAAGAATTGTCGAACCTTCCCACTTACGACCCTGAAGAGCTGAAGAATCTTCAACAACAGGATTATCAGCAAGGAATGACAGGAGTGTAGCGCCTGTACCGTATGTAGCAAGTCCTTCGTATGCGCGACGGATGTTTGGATCACCACCGTTTGTTGAGTCTGGTACGAGTTCAACACGTGCACGATAGATTGTGTCTGTGTTGTTCTTCTGCGCCATGTTCACGCGGATGAAGTCACCCGTGCGCTCATTGATTACGAAGAATACCGACTCATTGATTGCGCGAGCATCGTTGTTGCTTACTTCAGCTGTTGCGCTGTAATCAGCACGTGCTTCGATGAATACTGGGTAACCGATTGGATGGTTGCCAACGAATTCAGTTTGTACGGCAGCGATGTCTGCAAAGTTCTCAGCATCGAATGGGTTACGAGTCCAACGCTTCACGTACTTGTTGTACGATGGCATTGTTGGATCTGTGTAGAGCTTCAGAACTGGTGGAATACCAACTGCGAAGTCTTCTACAGGAGACATGCGACGGTTTGAATAGTCTGCCGTCTTGATGTCTGTACCCTTATCGAAGATGTCGTAGATACGACCAGAGAGAAGGAGTGTGTCAGGAACAGTCCAAGCTGGGATTGGCTTGTAGTTATAGCGCCAAGCTGACTCGAACGGACCTTGATCTGTTACGTTGCTTGTTGCTTCACGTACAAAGCGCATGTGCGTCTTGCCGTTGCCAGCGATGAAGAATGTTTCTTGAACACGTGCACCACCGTTAGGTGATACTGGGAGGATCGTTGAAACGTTTGCTTCTGTGCGACCCCAATAATTGCCACGGAGTGTGTCAACGCCACCAAAGCCGATACCAGTTGTGCCAGCAAGAACACCCTTAGTGTCTTGTGCATCTGGAAGACGGATGATGAAGCGAGCACTGTTGTCATAGATCGAGTTAGCAGCAAAGCTGTATGTCGACCATGGGAGTGGACCTGTTACTTCACCGTAGAGAACTGCGCCAGCAAGATCGCTTGAAGCAACGTTCTCGTTGTTTACAAGTGGACCCTGAATTGTGTCGTTTGAGCGACCAATGTCAGACGTTGCCTTGTTACCTGTTACGAGTGTACGTGCGAACGCAAGCTTGAGATCGTAGTTGTCAGAATAAACAGCAGCACCAGTAAAGGCTGTGTTGTTCTGGAAGCGAACACGGTCGAATGAAACTGTGTCAACGCGAACACGGATGCTATCCAAGATGTAAAGCGCACCACCAAGACCAGTTCCGTTCTCACGGAGTGTTGTACCTGGGTGCGTTACACGGATGTCACCTGCTTGTGTAGTACCGCTACCCTGACGATTGCTGTTTGCGTTTGCTACGTTGTCGTAGAAACGTGTGAGCATGCGCTCATCAGCACGTGGGCTTGTTGTCTGGAATGTGAATACGTCATTGCGTGGTGTGTAACCTGTAGCAACGCCGTTTGCGTCAAAGCGGATTTCATCAAGGTCTGTGACCATGAAGCGCTTGCGTGTGAGCGTATCAGGAGTAACAACCGCAACAGCACCACCGTTACCGTTCCAAGCCTTGTTCGCGCGGAATTCAACACCCTTTACAACGTTGAGGTCAGCGTTGATCGAGTAGAGAGCACCACCACCACGTACATCCGACTTGAGCGAATCTGCGACTTCACCAACACGGTTGTTGATGAAGTGGCCTCGCACGAAGCGAAGAACGCGACGACCGATTGGAAGGTTCTGTGGAACTGCTACTGTGATAGCACCACCAGAGAAGTTAGCTGTGTTGTTTTGGAATTCTACACCATAGTTCGTGCCGTAGATCCAGAGGGGACCACTTGAGCCACCCGAACCGTACATGAACATGTTACGCGCTGTGAACACAGCACCACCGTCAACCGAAGCACGGTTGTCACGGAACTTGATGTTGAAACCGTAGTTGCGGGCATTGATGATACCGTCAGAACCACCGATCCACGGTGATACGTCTGTATTCGTTGTGCCAGCTGCAACATAGATAGCACCACCGCGAGCTGCAGTGTTGCCAAGGAAATGTGTCGGCGGGTTGTTGTCGAGGTTACCACGGACTTGGATTTGACGAGCACCAGCAGCAGCGTAGATAGCTCCACCCTGCGAGAAGTTGCCGATCGTGTTTGTAACGTTTGATGTTACGTCCGTGATGAACGGTGTTACTGTCTTGTTCGTTGTGTAGCGACCAGCGAAGATTACGCTTGTTGCATCACCAACATATACAGCACCACCTTGAGCACCAGTTGTGCGAACCGTACCAACCAATGATGATGGTTGACGGTTTTCAGCAACGTTGCTATTGAATTCGATTGTGTCCTTGCCTTGGAAATCGTTGATACCAAGACCAATCGTCATGTTTGAACGACCGCTAATGTAGACAGCACCACCAGCAGCTTCGTTCTTCTGTGAGCGCGATGTCGTTGCAAACACTGTTGCAGCGCGATTCGCATCACCTACGAAACGAATGCCACCGACGTTGATCGTGTCAACATCTGAAAGGCGAGCCGTGTTACCCGTGAAACGTATTTGACGAATGCGGCCGAGGTAAACAGCGAGACGAGCATCATCGATCGACTGGCGGTCGTTGTCGCTCATTGTTTCTGCTGCTGCGTCATATACACGGTCAGTAATCGGGAGATTCTGATCGATAGGCTCAGCATTCAACTGGCTTGTAAGGAACGGATTCACAGTTGCTGGATACTTCGGAAGAGCATTCAGCGTAGCTGTTGATACCGTTGGCCAAAGTTGAAGCGTTGAACCAGCAAACTGGTCAACTGGTGCTTGCAGGATCTGGAGAGCACCACCGCGGTAGCGGGCCATGTTGTTGCGGAAGTTACAGCCAACAATCCATGTACGTGATGAGAACGTTGTGATAGCACCGCCACCACCGTTCGAAGCACGGAGAAGATTGTCGTTCGCAGCTTCAGCTTGGGCACCTGTGAACAGGGAACCCGTGTTGTTTGCGAGATAGATAGGCTGCTTGTCAACCGTTGTATCCTTGCGGAATCCAACGAAGTCAACGTCGCGGAAGAACGCTGCACCCGCACCTGGGAGAACAATGATGTGTCCCCATTCGCGTGAGAACGTATTCACACCTGCTGCTGCAAATGTGATGCGACCTGGACGCACGCTGATCGCTGCGCCAGTTGCACGGAACCATGGGTTGAGACGGATCGCAGAGATCACGCCGCCCAGTTCAATACGAGCTGCCTTGTAAACCATCGCCTTTGCAGGCGTCAGGCCCTGAAGGTTAGGGTTCGAGCCGAGATCCACGTTGAAGATCGTGGAATACTTCGACGGGTGAATGGTCGGCTCTGTTGAAATTGTCGATGTGACAACTCCAGGTGCACCGAAATAGGCCGGATCATCATATCCGACATATGGCGGAACGAGCGGATTCACTGCCGTTGGGTTGTACGTCGCAGACGCACGTCCATCAGCAATGATACGACCACCAGTTGAGTCAATCAGCCGACCATTCGGCATGAACTCAACACGTGAACCGGGCTCGATCAGAAGCGTACCACCAATTGTGTACGTACCACTGATACGATAAACGGTGTCACGTACGAATACGCGCACCGATCCCGGAGGAAGACTACCACGAACCTCCACGTAGCTCTGCGAGAGAGCCACATTAAATGCCGCGGTTAGCACAAGCAGCAAGCTGCTCAGACGAAACCAACGTTGCATACAACCTCCAGTTGTAAAAACCTTAAGCTTTAATTCAATCACTTGTTTACTACTTCAAATGGGAAAAGGGCACAGAATGCCGAAGTTCTCTAATCAATTCCCATGCCAAGCCTTGCCAAACCCAATCGGGCGAGGCCTGAAGACTCAGACATTTCGAATTTTTTGACAACCGTCCGGTACATTTCTGCTGCTTTTTCGTTCGATTTGGCCTTCTCGTAGCACAGACCTGCTTTATAGAAGCAGTCGTCTTCGAGACCCGTCTTTGCGCCCTGAGCGGCTGCCTTCTCGTACAGTGCGGCTGCTTCGGCATAGTTGCCAGCATCCTCCTGAACGAGTGCAAGTCCTTTCATAGCACCAACTTTGACCACTTCGGCATCTGAAGACTGCGCACGCTCAAATTGAGCCGCTGCCTCGCCAATGCGTCCGAGGTTTGCCAGAGCATTACCCGCCATAAGCGCCGCAATAGCACCTGCGTCGGTGCCTTCGTACTGCTCACTGATGTCGAGTAGACCCATAACCTTGTCAGCCCCATACATTGGAAGCGAATCGCCACCAACGAGGGCCTTGTTGAATTCTCCTACTTCAAATGCACCACGTACGCGTGACAGCTGTGTGGCTGCCTCGGCATTACGTTCAGCCTGCGTCGATGAATACCACCAGTACCCAACTGCGATCAGGACGATGACAACGACACCAGCAATCACCGGCTTTGCTTGTGATCGCACGCGCTCAACAAGTGCATCGACCTGTGGTTCAGATGTCGATGCCTTGGAACTAGTGCCCTGTACTGTTTCCAACGGTTCTGTGCTCATGCACTCCTCAGTAGCTCTCGTACATGTGTGTCGTACTGACGCCACATTTGAATTGAACGAATGACGCCTCATCTGTGCGCATAGATATGCCAAGGCATACCTCGCCCACTGAATGAGACTTGCAAATATATCCTTCGGACGGGTACCCACCAAACGGAAAAAGGGGGAGGTTCTGAACGTAAGCTTTGCCTTGTTAGGGGCTTACGCAGAACCTCCCCCTTCACACTGTCAGGAGAGATTCACACAACGAGGTGTTAGAAGGCGAGGGTTTGGCGAATAATTGAGATCACGTCGTCTACGTTGATCAGGGTGCCCTTCTCGAGATTCTTGGCGAATCCGACTGGGGTGTCCTTTGATCCGAGACGCGCAACAGGTGCGTCGAGGTACCGGAATAGCTCCTCGCTGATGCTGGAGGCAATCTCGCCACCAAAGCCGCCGGTCTTCTTGTCTTCGTGTACAACCACACAGCGACCTGTGCGCTTTACACGCTCGAATACAAGCTCCTTATCCCATGGTGCAAGTGATCGAAGGTCGATCACCTCAACAGAGATGCCTTCAGCTGCGAGCGCTTCGGCTGCCTGGAGACTCCAGTGGACGGGCGTGCCGTACGTCACCACGGTGATGTGGTCGCCTGGACGACGGATTTTGGCCTTCCCGAACGGAATGATGTAGTCCTCTGGTGGCATCGCCGAGGACGTCGGACGGTAGTTGTAGAGGAATTTTGGCTCGAGATACATCGTGGTACCACGTGATCGGATGGCATTTCGCATCAGACCTACGGCGTCGTCGGCAAAGGCTGGACACACAACGCGCAAGCCTGGCAGTGTGGTAAATGTGCCCTCAAGGTTCTGCGAGTGGTACAATCCGCCCTGAATGTATCCGCCTGACGCGAGACGAATCACCATGGCCGGCGAAAACTGTCCGCGTGTACGCCAGTAATCATGCGTACACTCGATGAGCTGCTCCATGGCTGGCCAGAAGTAATCGGCAAACTCGGCCCCTTCAATGACAACGCGGATGTCGTCACGGTAGCGCGTCATACCGTTGGCTGTGCCAACGATGAAGTCCTCTGCAATCGGCGCATTCCATACACGATCGTTGCCGAACTCGTCCAAGAGCCCCTTGCAGACGTTGAAAATGCCTTGCTTCTTCTTCGACGCGACGTCCTGTCCGAAGAGGAATGTGTTTGGGTTCCGACGGAACTCCTCGTGAAGCACGTTGACGATTCCCTCACGGAAGGTCACGAGTTCAGCATCAGCCGATGGCGTCCAGCGCGACTCACTATCGTCGTTGTATCCGACAACAGCATCGGGAAGAAGGAACTCGTTGTACGATTGTGGGTCTGGATCGGGAAGCGGCTCAACAGCATCAGCAGCCGCGAAAATGGCTGTCTTGTTGGCGTCCTCCATCGCCGTCAATTCGTCTTCTGTCGCAATACCGTTTGCAATGAGCGTGGCGCGCATGCGTGGGAGCGGATCGCGCTCCTTCATGGCATCAATGTCTTCCTTGGTGCGGTAGAGTTCGTGGTTATCTGAGTTGCTATGCGAACCAATGCGATCGCAGTCGGCATGAACCATTGCAGGCCCCTTGCCAGAGAGTACATACGCACGTGCTTCTTCGAGCGCACGATACGAGTCCATTGGATCGCGACCATCACATTGGATGATCTTGAGATTCGAGAAGCCACGGAAATTGTCCGACACGGTTGCGTTGGTTGTCTGCTCGTGCAACGGGACAGAGATACCGTACTTGTTGTTCTGGATCACGAAGATGAGCGGAAGCTTCTCGCGATCTGCACCGTTAACGGCTTCGTAGTAATAACCTTCTGATGTTGTGCTGTCGCCCGTAGAGCAATACACAACTTCATCACCCTTGTACTTCTTGATCGAGCGCGCTGTGCCTGCGGCTTGCTGCGAGTGATTGCCCGTACATGAGGATGAGTTTTGAAGACGAATAGATTGCTTCGCGAAGTGGTTACTCATGTGACGTCCACCACCAGCAACGTCAGCATCCTTCGACAAACCATTGGCGATGATCTCTTCGACAGTTACACCGGCTGCAAGCGAGGTGAGCATGTCACGATAGTACGGGAACAGGAAGTCCTTGCCCGGACGGAAGATCTTGCCCAATGCAAGTTGTATACCGTCGTGTCCAGCAAATGGAGCGTGGTACGACCAGCCCTTTGCCATCTTGAGATACAGGGCTGCCTTCTCGTCCAGTCGACGTCCAAGGTGCTGCATCTGATACCACTCACGCAACGTGGCTTTGTCGAATCCCTTGATTGAAAAGAGATCCTTCCGCTGCTGCGTTGGTGCTGCCTTTGCTGGTGCAGGTGCTGCCTTCTTCTTGGCGTTCGATGCTGGTTGCGGCTTGCTCTTGGCCTTCGCCATGATAAACTCCGGTGTGTCGATCGAGGTGATTACTTCGTTTTTGTCTTCTTGATTGGTGTAAGCCAGCCGTATGGATCTTCTCCATCAACGGTGATCTTTTGAAACGCTTGCTGGATAGCTCGCGTTACCGGACCCACCTTGCCGCGTCCAACAGCAATGCGGTCAACTGAACGCACTGGACTGATTTCTACGGCCGTTCCGGTGAGGAACATTTCGTCGCACGTGTACAACATCGCACGTGGGATGTCTTGTTCACGGACGGTGATTCCAAGTTCTTCAGCAAGTGTGATAACTGTATCACGCGTGATTCCTGGAAGAATCGACGACGCCGAAGGTGGTGTGATGAGTTCGTTGTCTTGCACGATGAAGACATTCTCACCCGAACCTTCAGAGATGTTGCCATAGGTATCGAGACAGATACCTTCGGCGTATCCATTGACGATCGCTTCCATCTTCACAAGCTGCGAGTTCATGTAGTTGCCACCAGCCTTGGCCATCGATGGCAATGCGTTTGGCGTGATGCGATCCCACGATGAGATGCACACATCAACACCGTTGTCGGTTGCGCCATCACCAAGGTATGTGCCCCACTCCCAAGCGGCGATGTATACCTCAACCGGACAGCGCTGTCCGTACACACCCATGTCGCCAAAGCCGCGAAGTGCGAATGGACGGATGTAGCATTGCGAGAGCTTGTTGCGACGCACAAGGTCGACGGCAGCTTCCGACAATTCATCAACACTGAACGGGAGTTGCGTGCGAAACACCTTCATGCTGTAATGCAGACGGCGCATGTGATCCTCGAGCCGGAAGATGGCCGGACCCTCGGCTGTGTCGTAACAGCGGATGCCTTCGAACCACGATGATCCGTAATGCACCACGTGCGACAACACGTGAATGTTCGCTTTTTCAAATGGGACGAAACTTCCGTTCTTCCAAATGACACGCGTTGGGGTAATAGCCATCAGTCCTCCGTTCTCGTCTGTGTGTTGAGAGAATCGAGCGCTTCCTTCATGATGCTGCTAACAAGTGATGGGTTTGCAGACCCACCAGAGGCCTTCAAGACTTGTCCGACAAAGAAGCCAAAGAGATTGCTCTTGCCGTCGAGATACTTCGTGAGATTGTCTGGGTTAGCACGAATAACGTCGTCGACCATCGTGCGGATTGCACCCTCATCGGATAGCTGCATGAGACCGCGCTCAGCGATAAACTCATCCGCAGTCCTACCCGAACCAACCATATCGGGAAACAGCTCTTTGGCGGTCTTGCTCGAGATTGTTCCAGCAGTCAATGCGTTGACAAGTGACGCGAGTTGTTGTCGAGAAATTCCTGCGTCGTCGATAGCACACTTCTTCTCGCCCGTGAGTCGAAGCATGTCTGTCATGACCCAGTTCGATACAAGCTTGAATCCTTCCGCCGTTGGCGTCGACAGCAGCGTACATGTCTGCTCGTAAAACGCCGCTACGTCGGCTTGGTCAACCAGTACACCTGCATCATATGCAGGCAAACCGAACTGCGTGATGAAACGTCGCTTCTTATCGAGTGCCAATTCAGGCAGTGATGCCGTGAGCTCGTTGATCCACTCTTGATCAACCACCACAGGCACGAGGTCGGGCTCGGGGAAGTAGCGGTAATCATGCGCTTGTTCCTTGGATCGCATGTGCTTCGTAGCCTGCGCTCCAGCGTCCCACATGAGGGTTTGCTGCGTAATTGAACCGCCAGCTTCGATCGTTTCGATTTGTGTTTTGATCTCGTACTCGATTGCCTTCTCGACGTTGCGGAACGAATTGAGGTTCTTTACCTCACGCTTTGTTCCGAATGCCTCTTGTCCAACCGGACGTACGGAGATGTTAGCATCACAACGAAGACTGCCTTCCTCGAGATTACCGTCGCAAATGCCCAGATACACAAGGATTTGACGGATCTGCAAGAGATATTGGTAGGCCTCATGCGGCGTTCGAATGTCTGGCTCACTGACAATCTCAATAAGCGGAACACCAGCACGGTTAAGGTCTACAAGCGTGTCAACGTCAAGGTCGTGAATGCTCTTTCCAGCATCTTCTTCCATGTGAATACGCGTGATGCCGATGTGCTTGATACCATCGTCTGTCTCAATCTCGACACGACCATGGTAGCAGATTGGATCAGCAAACTGCGTTACCTGATATCCCTTCGGGAGGTCAGGATAGAAGTAGTTCTTGCGGGAGAAGGTCGACCGTTCACGGATAGAACAGTTCGTTGCAAGGCCCATGCGAACAGCATACGCAACGAGGTTCTTGTTGAGCACTGGGAGTGTTCCCGGGTGCCCAAGGCAGATGGGACAGACGTTCACGTTGGGCTGTGCTCCAAAGTCCGTTGGACAGGAACAAAACGCCTTCGACGCAGTGGTTAACTGCGCGTGAACTTCAAGTCCGATAACGGCTTCGTAGCCCGAATGCATCTGTCTTCCGTAAGGTCAAAAATGACCTCAAAAGTACGGAAAATGGGCGTGGCACGGGTTTATGAAGGCTTCAACCAGGTACGAAGATCCAAGTTTCCACCACAAAGGATGATCCCAACCCTCCGTCCAGACACGAGTTCCGGACGCTCAAGCAAGCTTGCAAGGGTCACGGCTGCACTGGGCTCAACAACAACCTTGAGCCGCTCCATGAGCACAATCATGGCCTCAAGTATGGATTCTTCGCTCGCTGTGATGATTTGTACGTGGTGATGCCGTAGTTCCGCAAATGGCACCTCCCCGAGCGAGGTCCGGAGTCCGTCCGCTATGGACAAGGTTTGGGGAGGGGGCTGGATAACCCCAGTTTCGAGGGATCGCTTGGCGTCTGAATCGATGCCTGGTTCGGCTCCATACAGGGTCGCATATGGCGCTAAGGCACGGGTGGCAATGGCCGTACCGCTCATGAGCCCTCCTCCACCTACAGGGGCCATCATCACATCGAGTCCGGGCTGATCCTCGATAAACTCCATTGCGGCCGTGCCTTGTCCGGCTATGACACGTGCATCATCATAGGGCGGCACCACATGGGCACCGGTCTTGTCTACAAGATCGTTGAGGGTTGCCAGACGGGATGCAAGCGTTGGCTCACAGGTAACGATAGTGGCTCCGTACTCTTCAACTGCACGTCGCTTCACCTCTGGTGCCGACGAAGGCATGACGATCGTGCAGGGAATTCCTCGAAGTCCGGCAGCATAAGCAAGGGCCTGCGCATGGTTGCCCGACGAGTGCGTGATAACTCCTCGCTGTGCGGTTGCTTCATCAAGTTGTAGTACGGCATTGCAGGCGCCACGCGCCTTGAATGCCCCAACCTTCTGGAGGTTCTCACACTTGAAGTACACCTTCGCACCAACCATTGCATCAATTGCACGCGAGGTTATCACTGGCGTGCGATGGACGTAGGGACGTATACGCTCTGCTGCCGCGCGGATGTCTTCAATTGTAATCATGCGTTGCTTACATGGTTCGACGGTACTGTCCACCAACTTCGTACAAGGCATTCGTCATTTGTCCCAACGAGCAAACCTTTGCGGCTTCCATCAACGCGTCGAAGATGTTGCCATTACGAATTGCAGTGGAGCGCAGTTCTTCCAATGCGCGTGTTGTTGCTTCACCACTCCGCTGTTGGACAGAACGCACGTTGGTGATCTGCTGCTCCTTCTCGTCAGTTGTCGATCGGATCACTTCCTGTGGAATCACAGTTGGCGACCCCTTCGATGACAAAAAGGTGTTTACACCGATGATCGGATACTCGCCTGTGTGCTTGAGCGTTTCGTAGTAGAGCGACTCTTCTTGGATCTTGTTGCGCTGGTACATGTTCTCCATTGCTCCAAGAACACCACCACGATCAGAGATACGCTTGAACTCTGTGTATACCGCTTCTTCAACCAAGTCGGTGAGCTCTTCAATGATGAACGAACCCTGCAGTGGGTTCTCGTTCTTCGCCAACCCCAACTCGCGGTTGATGATCAACTGAATGGCAACTGCACGACGAACACTTTCTTCCGTCGGCGTTGTGATGGCCTCGTCGTATGCGTTGGTGTGCAGCGAGTTGCAGTTGTCATAGATCGCATACAGCGCCTGCAGCGTTGTGCGAATGTCGTTGAAGTCGATCTCTTGTGCATGGAGTGAGCGACCAGATGTTTGGATGTGGTACTTCAACATCTGAGAGCGTTCGTTGCCACCATACATGTTCTTGATGGCCTTCGACCAGATCTTTCGCGCTACACGTCCGATGACGCTATACTCAGGATCAACGCCATTCGAGAAGAAGAACGAGAGGTTAGGAGCAAAGTCGTTGATGTTCATACCTCGCGAGAGGTAGTACTCTACGAACGTGAATCCGTTTGAAAGCGTGAACGCGAGCTGCGTGATAGGATTTGCACCAGCTTCGGCAATGTGATAGCCAGAGATCGATACCGAGTAGAAGTTGCGCACACCTTTGTTGATGAAGTACTCTTGCACGTCACCCATCATGCGGAGCGCGAACTCTGTCGAGAAGATGCACGTGTTCTGTGCTTGATCTTCCTTAAGGATGTCGGCCTGTACCGTGCCACGCACTTGTTGCAGCGCACGCTGCTTACACTCGTCATAGATATCAGGTGGTAGAACCTGATCACCTGTTACACCCAGCAGCATCAAACCGAGTCCGTTGTTACCATCAGGTAGGTCGGTAGTACCATCTCCGTGACGATACACGGGACGCTCGATACCTCGCTCACGATAGATGGCATCGACCTTCGCGCGAATCTCATCCTCCATACCACGACGGATGATCTCCTTCTCGCATTCCTGATCAATTGCAGCATTCATGAAGAAGGCCAACAGCATTGGTGCTGGACCGTTGATGGTCATCGATACCGATGTTGTTGGATTGCAGAGATCGAACCCTGAGTACAGCTTCTTTGCATCGTCGAGCGAGGCAATGCTTACACCAGAGTTGCCAATCTTGCCGTAGATGTCCGGACGGTAGTCGGGATCTTCACCGTAGAGCGTGACGCTATCGAAGGCAGTGGACAAACGAGCTGCGGGCATGCCCTTCGACAGATAGTGGAAGCGCTTGTTCGTGCGCTCAGGTCCACCCTCACCAGCAAACATGCGTGTCGGATCCTCATTCGTCCGCTTGAACGGATACACGCCGGCTGTATACGGAAACTCACCAGGTACGTTCTCTTGCATACACCAGCGAACAATCTCTCCCCAGTCCTGAAACGCTGGAAGAGAAATCTTTGGAATGCGCGTATGTGCAAGTGATTCGGTGTGATTCGCTACGCGAATCTCCTTACCACGAACTGTGTAGCTGTAATAGTCACCTTGGTACGACTTCTTTTTGTCTTCCCACGAAGCCAGCATCGCGCGAACCTCGTGATGAAGTTGCGCCTCAAGATCTGCCTTGCGCTGTTCCAGCGTTGCTATCGCTGAAGCAGGCGGTGCAGCATCTGCACGCTGGTCCTTGGTGGATGTCGATTGCGTTGTTGTGCTCATTGGATTGCTGTGTTAATGTTCATCCACTTGTGCGAGTTGATCAATCGCACCTTGTATGCGCCAGATCGACCGAGCGAGTTCTGCCTGCTGGACAACGAAAGCGTCGTAGCGCTTGTTGTTCTCAACGATCTCGGCCAAATACCGCGTGCGATCAGGTGGAATGATGTAGATCTTCTCGCTCATTTCGTCAGTGATCTCGTACGACGATGTCCAGTTCAACGAGCATCGCTCGATAAGCAAGTCATTCAACGCGCGATATAGTGTGTTCGCACCGGGATCGTTGAACTGCGAGGCAATTGTGCCATACACTGGCATAGTATCGATGCTCTGCGAGAAGAGCTGTCGACTGCGCTGATACTGCTTGCGAACGTCGCGAAGTGCATCAAGTGCGCCACGCTTGTCAAACTTGTTAAGTGCGATGATGTCGGCATAGTCGATCATGTCGATCTTCTCAAGCTGCGTAGCTGCACCGTACTCAGGCGTCATCACATACATCGACACATCTGATACGTCAGTGATTTGTGAATCGCTCTGACCGATACCTGCCGTTTCAACAATGATGAGATCGTACTTAGCGTACGACAGAATCGAGATCGCATCGCGCACGTGCGGGTTGATTGCAACGTTTGACTCGCGTGTTGCAAACGAGCGCATGTATACGCGTTCGTCGCTCACCGAGTTCATGCGAATACGGTCGCCGAGGAGCGCTCCGCCTGTTTTACGCTTCGATGGATCGACGCTTACAACCGCGATGGTCTTGTCTGGGTGGTCGAGCAAGAATCGACGGACGATTTCATCAGTGAGGGACGACTTTCCAGCACCGCCCGTACCTGTGATTCCAAGCACTGGTGCACGCTTTGCGCCTTCGACAAAGGCAATCGCAGAGCGCTCACCGCGCTCAGCGCAGGATATTGCTTGGGCAATTGCTATTGGGTCACGTGTCAGAACTCTCTCGGCAAGCGCATCTGTGACCGGCGGTACGTAGTCCGACCGCTCAACGACATCATTGATCATGCCTTGGAGTCCCATCGCCCGACCATCATCTGGTGAGTAGACACGGGTAACTCCATTGGCGTGAAGCTGCTCGATTTCTGTTGGGAGGATCGTTCCTCCGCCACCAGCGAAGATCTTGATGTGGTGCGCACCACGCTCGTCGAGGAGCTGGCGCATGTAGGTAAGGTACTCGACGTGGCCGCCCTGGTACGACGTCATAGCAATGGCTTGAGCGTCTTCCTGGACTGCACAGTCTACAACTTCCTTTACAGAACGGTTGTGTCCGAGGTGGATGACCTCGCAACCTGTAGCCTGAATGATTCGGCGCATCACATTGATCGCTGCGTCGTGTCCGTCGAACAACGATGCTGCGGTGACAATGCGAACCTTGTTGGCGGGTGAGTACGGTGTCGGTGATTCCATGTTCCAACTGAGGTCGATGTGGATAACCTGCAAAACTACGCACCAATGAAACGCAAAATGCCCGATCTTGGTGCTGATCGACGAGAGTTTCCACCACACTCTGAAGGAGATAGGTCATGACAACGAACGTTGGAACCACTGATCGCATCATCCGCTTGGTCATTGCGGCCGTCCTAGTCGGACTGATCCTTACCAACACCGTCGAAGGAACACTCGCATGGGTGTGTGGTGTTGGTGCGGCTGCAGCCGCGCTGACGGCTGTGTTCCGCTTCTGCGGACTCTACACGATTCTCGGCATTTCCACCTGTAAGGTGGCCTCATAACCCAACCTGTGTGAATGTTGAACTCATGATGCTAGGTGGCGCCGAGGAAATCGGCGCCAACTGCACCTATCTCTCAATCGAAGGCACTGGGGTGTTCATCGACACCGGTCTCCACCCTCGTGATCGGTCGGTAGCAGCCTTTCCTGATGTCGACCTGCTCGAGCATCGTCCCACCGATGTGGCGTTTATTACACACGCTCACACAGATCACCTGGGTGCATTGCCCTACGTGATGCGACGGTTTCCGCACCTACGTGCGATCATGACACCTGCCACGCGCGACCTCTCGCACATCATGTTGCCCAATGGCGCACGTCTGCTGCGAAACGATATCACGTCGGATGTTCCACGTGAGCACTTGGAGTTCTACGATCGTACGGCCATCGATCAGCTGCGATTTGCCTTCGAGGCCCTCCCGTATGCCGAGACACTGCAGTTCCGGGGCTACTCGGGGAGAGCACCTATCACGGCATCGTTCCATTGGGCTGGACATATCCTGGGTTCGGCGGGCGTGCTGCTCCAGTGCGGCAGGTTCTCGATCCTGCACACTGGTGATACAATGTTTGACAACCAAACGGTGATCCCAAAGGCATCTCTTCCACGACATCATGTAGATGTGTTGATCATGGAAGCAACGAACGGCGCTACTGAACAGACGCCGTCACGACGTGAAGAGCGGGTGCGATTGGCGCGCTTTATCAACACAATCACCGAGCGTAATGGGTCGGTGTTGATCCCGTGCTTTGCCCTTGGCAAAATGCAGGAGATGGTTGTGATGCTTTCGTCGATGATGCAGCGCGGTGAGATTCCACATCTACCGCTGCACACTGGCGGCATGGGTACTCGCATCAGTAAGGTGTATGATGCTTACTGCTACAGCGATCCAATGATGCGTCCAGGACTCGAGATTTCCGATACGCCACAGGAGTCGATCATCCGTGATGAGATTCACCGAGGACCGTATCTCAAGACACCATCATTGGTACTTGCCTCGTCGGGTATGCTCA
>Ga0209229_10000141_pt1 | contig 26965 bp, 42 predicted proteins | sample SanBayMetagenome_FD_187466 | JGI IMG/M metagenome (GOLD analysis project Ga0209229, IMG submission 187466) | Freshwater and sediment microbial communities from dead zone in Sandusky Bay, Ohio, USA (SPAdes) (version 2) | ecosystem: Environmental > Aquatic > Freshwater > Lentic > Sediment... | reverse complement strand
CAACAACCATTTACTTACACACCACCTACAGGCTTCTTAGCCCTTAACACTTACAACATATAAGACTATGCCTACACCAACAATACCTGACGGCGAATTGTTTTTTAATGCTACTACTTATACGGGGAACGGCTCAGCTGGTAGAGTAATAACTGTGCCTAGCATTAATAATGTTGGTTTTGCATGGGTAAAATTAAGAAGTGGCTCAGATGACCACAGGCTTGCCAATACGGTTACTGGCGGTAATAGACATCTACAATCAAATACAACTGCTGCTGAAAGCACAGGCACTAATGTCATTCAAGCATTTAGCGGAAATACATTTACCGTTGGTTCTGATAATTCTGTCAATGTCAATGGTTCTACTTATGTAGCATGGACTTGGGCTAATGGTGGCGCAGCAACTACTATTGCAGTTGGCTCTGTTTCTCCTGGTGTTCCATCAATTGCTTCATCGGTAAGCGCAAACACAACAAGCGGATTTAGTGTTGTTACTTATACAGGTAATGGAAGTGCTGGCGTTAGAATTGGTCATGGGTTGGGTGTTGCGCCAAGAATGATGATTGTTAAGCAAAGAGGTAGCACAACAGATTGGGCTGTCTATCATGCAAGTCTTCCATCTGCATTTGGGATTGCTGGAACACAAGTAATTAACTTAAATACTACTTCGGCAAACACTCAAAACTTTGATGTTTGGGATTCAAATAATCCAGAAGCAACAGTATTTTCTGTTGGAGCTAGTACGCTATCAAACGCTAATGGCGGTACTTATGTAGCATACTGCTGGTCACAAATAGCTGGCTACTCTGCATTTGGCTCGTATACAGGCAACGGCTCTACTGATGGACCTTTTGTGTATTTAGGGTTTAGACCTCGGCTTGTACTAGTAAAAGAATCTTCTAGTGCGGGTAACAACTGGGTAATTTACGATACTGCACGGGATACTTTCAACGAGTGCAGTAAGATTTTATATCCAAACGCATCTAATGCGGAGTTTGATGGGTCAACTGTTAATCTAGATATATTATCAAACGGCTTTAAACCCCGTGACAACTGGGGTGGAAATAATAATAGTGGCAGCACTTACATATACGCAGCATTTGCCGAAAACCCATTCAAATACGCTAACGCACGATAGGAACTAATATGTTTATTAGACAAGACGAAGTACGCCCAGACGACCAATACTACTGGGTAACTCAAAACCAAGACGGCTCGTACTCTGCCACACCAAAAGAGCTAGAAGACCGTGAAGAGGTTGACCAAGACGGAAACCCAATGTATGTAAAAGTACTGGGTGAAGTTGATGGGCAGCCAGCTATGGTAGACAGCACTGAGCGCCTAGTAGCCAAAGGTCTAAAATCTAACCACATTGCCAAGGTTAAGCAAAACGCTAACATTACCCTGTCCCACACCGACTGGTTTGTAATCCGCAAAGCCGAGCGTAATGTAGACATCCCTGCCGATGTAGAAACTTATCGTGCGGCTGTAGTAGCATGGGCGCAGTCAACCGAAGCAGCCATCACCGCTGCAACTACTGTAGAAGAACTTAAAGCAATTAACTTAGGAGTATCAATCTAATGGCACATTATGCAAAAGTAGAAAATGGCGTTGTCGTTCAGGTCGTAGTAGCCGAGGACGCATTCATTCAAACTGGTGCGCTGGGTGACCCAGCCTCATGGGTACAGACTTCTTACAATACCCGTGGCGGTATTCACTACGGTCAAGACGGACAGCCTAGCGGTCGTGAGCCACTGCACAAGAATTACGCAGGCATCGGCTACACATGGGACGGCACAGGCTTTGCTGCTCCGCAACCATTCCCAAGCTGGTCAATGAACCAAACCTCTTACCTGTGGGAGTCTCCAGTACCTTACCCAGCCGACGACAAGATTTATTCTTGGGATGAAACAGCTCAAAACTGGGTTGAAGTAGAAACTGTTTAATTTAATCTTATAAAGGAAATAAAAGAGATGGATAAAATCACTTTGTCAACAAATTTAGTTAACGCTATTCTTGCTTACTTAGGTAAACGCCCATATGAAGAGTCTTATCAATTGGTAGAGGCCATTCAAAAAGAAGGTAAAGAGTACATACAGCAACAGCAGAAAGATAATGGTGATGGCGACAGCGCTGGAAGTTGAGGCAAAGATTGACGCGCATATTGATATATGTGCTGTCAGATACGAAGGCATTGCAGTAGAAATGCGTAGCGTGAATGCAAGGCTAAAGCGCCTTGAAGGCATTCTCGTTACCGCAACAGGCGCAATTATTTTGCTTTTACTTGGTCTTGTAATGAAGACGCATTTATAAAAGCCATTGGAGAAGACATTGAAATATGCCAGATCCATTAGGGCTGTTGGATGGAGTAAAGGGGCTTAGTTCTGGGCTGGATTCTGCGCGTGATGCGAGCAAGTCTGTTTCTAAGCAGATTGAGAACATACAAAAAGATGCAGTAGATGTAGCGCAAAAGCAAGCGCAAGACAGAATTAGAGCAAGACGAGAAGCAGAGTTTAAGAAAGAACGAGCTTTAATTAGAGCGTTAGAACAGTGGAAACATAAGAAGCAAATCTCCGATGAGGAGGCTAAGTTAAAGATTGATTTTGTAAAGAAGTATGGCGCTAAAGAATGGGACGCGTTGCTTAGGATTAAGTTAGACATTGAGAACATGGAACGCAAAGACAATGAAGAGTTCCAGCACGATTTGAAGGCAGTAAGGCAAGTTCAGTTCTATTGTTTTATGGCGGCGTTAATAGTTACATTGTGGTTGAAATTTATTTTAGGAGCTTTTTAAATGTTGGGACTAGATACTATTGTTGGCGTAGGCATGAAGCTGATTGACAAGCTAATTCCTGACCCAGCCGCTAAAGCACAAGCCCAATTAGACTTAGCCAAACTAGCCCAAGAAGGCAAACTAGCCGAAATACAGGCTGATACTGTAGCTATGCAAGAAACCAGTAAACGCTGGCAAGCAGACATGGCATCAGATTCTTGGCTATCCAAGAACATTCGCCCAATGACCCTTGTGTTTATTTTATTAGTCTTTTGCACTTTTTCTTTAATGTCAGCGTGGAAAATTGATGTAAATGAGTCCTACGTAAAACTTTTAGGCGAATGGGGCCAACTCATCATGCTGGCTTATTTTGGCGGCAGAACAGTTGAAAAGATTATGGATATGAAGGCTAAAAAAGATGAACCTAAGTGAACACTTTACTTTAGAAGAATTAACACATACAGACCATAGGGAGTTGAACAATGAACCTAACGCCTCTGAAATGGCGAATCTTACTCGCCTTGCAGCTTTTCTTGAGCAGGTTAAGACAGTATTGGGTGGTAAGCCGATCATGGTTAATAGCGCGTTTCGGTCGAAAGCCGTAAACGACGCTGTTGGCTCTAAAGATACTAGTCAGCATCGGGTTGGTTGTGCCGCGGATATTCGTGTTCCGGGCATGGCCCCTGATGAAGTCGTTAAAGCTGTTATTGCATCGGAGATTGGCTATGACCAAGTTATTCGAGAATTTGACCGTTGGACACATATTAGTATTCCTAATACTGCTAGGAGCAATCCTCGCAGACAAGCTCTGATTATTGATAGAGCCGGCACAAGAGTTTATGCATAACTGTATAACTTTTACTAAGACAAGTATAAAATGGTGAAAAAACTAGATGGTTTTTGCGTAATACAAATTTCTATTTGTGGAGAACTGGCGTGACCGTCTCGTTTGTACTAACCTATGACTCTTTAACAAGTACTGTTTTACAGTATCTTGAACGTAGCGACCAAGCAGTCGTTGAGGCAATCCCAACATTTATTACTTTGGCTGAATTTGAAATTGCTCAGCAAATTAAAACGCTAGGGCAGTTGCAAGTTGTTGAAAGCGCAATGAACGTTGGTGATCCTACAATCGCAAAGCCTGCAAGATGGCGCAAGACTGTGTCAATGAACATACTTAAAGATGGCCAAAGATTGCCAGTCTTGTTGAGAAAGTATGAGTATTTGAAACTATATGCGCCTGATGCCACTGCCACTGGTACGCCTCTCTATTATGCTGATTATGACTACGAGCATTGGCTTGTAGCCCCTACACCAGATGCTGCTTACACGTTTGAAGTTCTGTATTATGAAAGAATTTCACCACTTTCTTCTGAGAATCAAACAAATTGGATCACTCAGAATGCCCCCAATGCAATGCTCTTTGGTACTCTATTGCAAGCAATGCCATTCTTAAAGAATGATAGTCGTCAAATCTTTCAACAAAAGTACGACCAAGCACTTGCGGCATTAAAAACTGAAGACGTTACTCGTTTGGGCGATCGTCAAACTGTTGCTATTGAGAGCTAAAATATGACTTCATATGTAAATCCTTTTACTGGCCAAACAATTCAGCCTTCTCAGGTTGGGTATGAGCAGTTAACAATCTCTACTGATACCACTTTACAATGGCCTGTTAATGGCAACACCAGTGATGTAGTTGCCAATATTATTGAAGTTACTGCGTCAGTAGCAAGCCTTAAGTTGTACATGCCTGCAGCAACACAAGTATCAACAGGGCAAAGCATACTGATTAAAAATATTGGCGCTAACTCATTTACTGTTGTAAAGAGCGATGGCAGCACTATTATTGCAATTGCTTCAGGCATAGCGCAGTATATCTATGTAACTAACAACACAACAATCCCAGGCACGTGGTCGACTGTTACTTTTGGTGCAGGCACTAGTTCTGCAGATGCTGCATCGTTAGCAGGCTATGGCATAGAGCCTATTAGTACTACACTAAATCAGGCATACCCAGTAACTACATACTATTCAGACACTACGTTAGATGACACTGATAGAGCAAGCTTTATTGTTTGGGATAGCGGTGTAGGTACAATTACGCTTCCAAATGCTGCTACTGTAGGTAATAACTGGTTTTGTATGATTCGTAATGGCGGGACAGGTATTTTAACTGTTGAGCCACAAGGCGCCAATACTATTGATGACAACGTTAATCAGCAATTGCAGCTAACTGAGTCTTTTGTTGTTGTGTCAGACGGTGTTAATGGGTTTTATAGTTTTGGATATGGTCAAGCAGTTGATTTTACATTTACGATTCTATCTAAAGTATTGACAGGCTTAGGCCCAACAGTTACTTTATCAGCAGCAGAAGCTTCAAACGTTATTCAAGAGTACAGCGGCGTTCTATCTCAAAACATTAGCGTAGTATTGCCGCCTACTGTGCAGTTGTATTCTATGAAAAACGTAACAACAGGCGCATACACGCTTACGTTTAAGACAGCTGCTGTAGGTGCCGCAACTTTTGCGTTGTCACAAAATCAAACTGTTATTTTAATTTGCGATGGCACTAACGTGTTTAACGCAGGTACTGCTGCTGTTAGCGTACTTTCAAGCTTAACATTGGCGGTTGGATCTCCCGGCGCGCCATCATTGAACTTTCAAGGTAATCTAGACACAGGCATATACTGCCCTGCAAGTTCACAAGTAGGTATTGCTGTGAATGGTAATATAGGTATGACTATTGGCGCATCTGGCATGCGAGTTCCTGTAGGTATTGTGAGTGGTACATTTTGACAACTAAAGTAATATCTCTTCAAATTAAAGGCGGCATTCAGCGTGATGGTACGCTGTTTGATGCGCCTACTTTTGTAGATGGTAAATGGGTACGCTTTCAACGAGGGCGCCCACGTAAAATGCGTGGCTACAATGGCATTTTTTTAAACGCCGTTGAGATTTCTCGTGGCATGATTATGAGCTCAGAAAATGGGCAAAACTACATTTACTCAGGCACTGAGTCAGAATTGCAAATGTGGCAAACTGATGATGACAACGGCATAGGTTCTGGCCCATACGACATTACACTAAGCAACTTTACAGGCGACTCCAAAAACTTATGGCAGTTTGATATAGGCTACGATGTTGATGGTGGTTTATCGCAATTGATTGCACACCCAGGGCTAAACTTACTAAAGATTGATAACACAGAAAACACGCCTGTTTTAGCCGGTGAGTTTCCCGGTGGCGCAATGGCGCAATTAACAGACACTTCTGGGTCTTCGCCATCTGGTGACCCAATTGAAGTATCTGGTGGCTGCGTTATGCTTCATCCATATTTATTTGTGTATGGCAATAATGGTCTTATTAAGAATTGCTCTGCAGGAGATTTCTTTGATTGGAACTCTGCTGATGCCAACGAGACCAACGTATCCACAGGAAAAATAGTCAAAGGTTTACCTGTTAGAGGCGGAACTACGTCACCTTCTGGCCTCTTCTGGTCAACTGACTCTGTCATTCGAGTGAGCTATAGCCCCACAACAGTAGGCGCATCTACCATCTATTGGCGGTATGACATTATTACTAGTCAGTCTTCTATTTTGTCATCATCTTGCGTAATTGAGTATGACGGATTATTTTTGTGGTGTGGAGTTGATCGATTCTTGATGTATAACGGTGTTGTGCAAGAGATTCCAAATACAGCAAACATTAACTACTTTTTTGACAACTTAAATTACACGCAACGTCAAAAAGTGTGGGCTTCAAAAGTACCACGTTGGGGCGAAATTTGGTGGTTCTTCCCCAAAGGCGACTCTACAGAATGTAATGACGCTATCATCTTTAATATTCGTGAGCAAGTTTGGTACGACGCAGGTGAAGCACTAGGCGCAAGACGCTCTGCTGGTGTGTTTTCAGAAGTCTTTAGAAAGCCCGTGTGGGCAGGCAATGAAGAGAATACAGTAGGCACATACACATTGTGGCAGCATGAGACTGGAACTGATGTAGTGTACCTTAATACAGTGTCAGCAATACAAAGCTATTATGAAACTAATAACATTGGCTGGGTAACAGGTGGCCCGGGAGCCGATGAAGTGATTGGGCCAAATAGATGGATTCGTATGGAGCGTGTTGAGCCAGACTTTAACCAAGTAGGCGACATGAGCTTATACGTTACAGGTAAAGGGTATGCTGAAGATGTAGATCAAACATCAAGCCCCTATACTTTTAGCCCGAATACACTTAAAATAGACATGAGAGAACAACGGCGTGAAATGCGTCTTAGGTTTGAAAGTAACACTGTAAATGGTGATTACGAGCAAGGTCAGATTTTGATGTCAGCTGATATTGGCGATGAACGTAGTACAGGCAATCCATAATGGTTACGTATGATCCAAGAAATATGAGTTGGGATCAATGGTGCAAGTTAACGTCAGAGCAGTTTGCATCTCAATCTTTAGGTACTTTACCTGAAGAAAGATGGAAAGAATGGGCTGATGCAGTGGCAGGTATTAGTAATTTTATGGCTTCAGGGGTACCCGATTCAAGAGGCTTTTTATCATGGCAAGAATGGGCTACAAGATTAACAGGTATTATGACAATTGGCGACTAATATGACACCGTCAGAGATTATTAAAAAAGACGCAGAGCGCATGGGCTATGACGCTGATGTTGTAATGCGTAAGTTAGCAAAAGTGGTTAAATCCGGCGCTGGACTTTTGCTGCAAGAAGGCAACTCTGTATTGCTGTTAATTGCTATGCCTGACAATAACGCTGAGCTGCACTTATATACTGCCGACTCACCATTAAATTTAAGCCGCGCGTTAAAAGTATTTATTGAGAAAATTCGTGCGTCTGACCTAAATGCTGTGTACGGCAGTGGCGAAGTTCCACAGTTGCTTAAAATATTAAATAAGTTTGGTGTTGAGACTATGAAGTCTGACTTGCCTAATTACCGTTGGATGGCTCCAGTATGAGATATACACTAGACTCAATGCTTCCGCTTGATGCGTTTCAACCAAGAGGTAGCGTCTTTGCTAAGGGCATGACGTTACACGGCGGTGGTGGTGGTGGAATTCCGATTGTGTCAGACGTAGCTAACTTTGTAGGTGATGCAGTTAGCGGCGTGGGTGATGCAGTTAGCGGTGTTGTTGAAGGCGCAGGCGACGTACTTGCTTCAATTGACCCGGGCCCAATGATTGGTGATGTTGGCGTCATGATTGATGAAGGCGTTAATGATGTTGTCCCCGGTGGTTGGGTTACAGTAGGCGCTGTTGCTTTAGCAGCTGCGACAGGGTACGCTGACCCATCTTTATTTGCGGCGGAAGGGGCAGCACTTGGTGGTAGCGAATTGGCTGCAGCTGAACTTATGGGTCCAACAATTGCTGAACTTGGTGCACAAGCTGCAACCACAGGTCTTGGCGAAGCACTTGGTGCTGGCGCAATTGACGCATTAGCTGCTGATGCATTAGCTTCAGGCGAAATTGCAGGTTTAACATCCGGCGCAACAGACGCATTGCTTGCGCAAGGCACCATGGACGCAGCAACTATTGCCAATTTAAGTGCTGACCCAATCAGTACTTTAAATGCGTTAAACAATTGGACTGGCCCAATGACCGGCAACATTGGTACTGCAGCAGTTGAGCTTGCAAGTCAAGGTGTTGCAGAAAGTGAATTAGCAAGCTATTTAGCTTCTCAATTTGGTATTGATCAATATGCTGCGGCTAATGCTGCAGGAATTGCAAGTGCTGGCGGTGATGCTGCAAGTATTGCAGATGTCTTAGCAGCTGATTATGGCGCAAATATGACAGGGCTTGGTGGTACAAGCGCAGGCATGACAAGCGCTGAGGCACTAGCAGCTGCAAAGAAAGCAATGCAAGTTGCGCAAGTTGCCAAATCAGGCTATGGTTTAGTTAACGCTTTAACTGGCGGCACAGGCAATACAAGAACAGCATCGCCATTATTACGTACAACTAGCTTAGGTAGTACATTAGGTGGTACATCAAGCAGTGGGGGCGGCGCACTCCCCGGCAGTTTAGAAGGCACGTCTTTAGCAGCAGCACCTGTGACACAAGGATCTAATATGAATCTCAATCAACTTAAACAACTATATCCACAACTATCAACAATTGACCCTAAGTTACTACAGACTTTAATGGGCAAAGCTGCTGCAACTAGCGCTATGGGTGAGTCCGGCATGGGCGGTGGCACTACAGGCTTAAGCATGGCAGGCCAAGGTGGTACACCACAAGCTGGGTATCCTGCAATTGCTGCAGATAGGGGCACAAGTGCTACTAGATTTGCAGGTGAAAGCCCACTGTCAGGTAAATTTAGCGCGCTGTCAGCAGCTGGTTTAGAAGCATTAGGCGGCGCAAAAAATGCTTATGGCTTAAAAGATGGTGGGCAGCCTCATGTACCACAATTTAAAACTGGCACAACAGGTCACTATGTTCAAGGTGAAGGTGATGGTCAATCAGATGATATTCCTGCTATGCTTGCAGATGGTGAATACGTTTTTGATGCTGATACTGTGGCTGCTTTGGGAAATGGGTCTAATAAAGCAGGTGCTTTGCAATTAGATAGAATGCGTCAAGAAATTCGTAAACACAAAAGATCCGCGCACCATAATAAAATACCCCCTAAGGCCAAGTCACCCTTAGAATACATGAAGGAAGGTAAATAACCATGGCATTAGAGCAAGGGTCACCACTACCCAATATAACCACAACACAACAACAGCAAACTCAAGCTCCAACTTGGTATACTGATTATTTATCTAATCTTGCAAATACCGGCAATCAAGCTGCCGCAGGCGCGCAATACGTAGGCGCTACTGGTTTACAAAACCAAGCGTTCAATCAAGTAGGGCAAAATGTAGGTAACTACCAACCTGCGTTAAGCGCTGCAACTAACTTGGCGCAAATGGCAGGTGGGTCAGACGTTGCCACAATGGCTGGCAACTTTATGAACCCCTACACGCAAAATGTAGTGGATGCTCTAGGGGTGCAAGGTCGTAGCAATATTGAAAAATACTTGGCCCCGCAAGCAACTGCAGCGGCTGTAGGCTCAGGTCAATTCGGGTCTAAGCGTGGCGCTGAAGTACTTGGTCAAGCAATGAATACAGGCTTGCAAAACCTAAACGCAGCACAAGCACAAGCATTGCAAACCGGCTATACGCAATCATTGCAAGCTGCGCAAAATCAAGTGGCAAACCAATTGGCAGGCTCACAGCAACTAGGTAACTTGGCAACTAGCCAACAAGCTTTAGGACTTGGTGATGTCAATGCATTGGCTACATTAGGCGCGCAGCAACAGCAAATTAACCAAAATGCGTCGCTATTCCCAATGCAAGTTGCTAATCAACAAGCGGGGTTATTGCGTGGCTATACAATTCCAACATCAGTAGCGTCAACTTACACAGGCCCAATCCCTGGCGCGTATGCAGCTTCACCATTGCAACAAATTGCAGGTATTGGCTCATTGCTAGGTGGTATTGGTCAAACTGACTTTGGTAAAGCAATTGGTAGCGGTGTGTCTTCTGGACTTGACAAGTTAGGCCCTTACTTAAGTGATCTGCTTAGCGCAAATAAGTTCGACCCAACTAACCTTGATAACTACACATCAGTTGGCGATGGCCCAATTGACCTATCACTAGGCGCCGAAGGTAACCCAACACTACCTGACTGGTGGTGGAACGAATCGTTTGACTAAGGAATAATATATGGCACTAACTGGCGCGTTACCTACACTACCTAGCGCAATTGGCGCAGATACTGAAGCGCAAAAAGAATACACTGATGCTATATCAAAAGTATTGTCGTCACTTCAAGATCGCAATCAAGTTAACTTATTCAATGTTGCAGGCGCATTTTTAGACCCAGGCCGCACCGGTAACGTAGGTGAAGCTTTAGGTAGAGCATCAATGTCAGTAGGGCGTGATGTTGAGGCGCAACGCGCTGCTGAGCCAAGTATTGCCATGATGCGTGCGCAATTGGCAGGTCAAAAATACGAGATTGGCAACCAAGGTAAAGCATTAAACTTATTGGCTGATACGTTTGGTATGACGCCACAAGCAACTTCACAAGCTATTTCAACTGGTAATTTACCTAACTCGATGGTAAGCAAATTAACGCCTGAGATTTATACTACAGTTAGTTTGCTGTACCCTAAGCTTGGCGAAACATTAAAGAATGCGTTTGGCATGGACGTTGAGCGCCAAAAACTTGGCTTTGATCTTATGGGTAAAGTTACTGATGCTGCCAAAATCGTTATTGAAAATGGCCCAGGTGCAATACCTTATTTATCTAAAACGCTTACTCAAAATATGCCGGGGCAACCAGCACCAGCAGCTGGCCCTGCATTGAACTTTAAACCTCCAGTTGATGGCCCAATGACTAGCCCATTTGGTATGCGCAAAGACCCAGTTGACCCAAGCAAAACTGCTATGCACAACGGTATTGACTTTGGTGGCACACCAGGTGCGCCAGTTTCAGCAGTGCTTCCCGGTGTGGTTAAATCAGCTGGCGCCAAAGGCCAATATGGCAATATGGTAGAAGTAGAGCATAAAGACGGCTCAATATCTTATTACGCGCACCTTGATGGCATTAACGTCAAGCCCGGAGATAAGATCGATCAAGGTACGCCTATTGGTACATTAGGCTCTACCGGTAAATCAACTGGTGCACACGTAGAGTTTGGCGTACGTAAAGATGGTAGACCTATTGACCCAACACCGTTATTTGGCCAAAAGCCTGCAAGTGACGCTGTACAAGTTGCGTCGCTAGGCAATGAAAACTTACCGCTTGGTAAACGAACTGAGGTTGAAAAGACTCGAGTGTTGGAGGCTGATAAGCCATTTCAAACCAAAGTTGAACTAATTACCAATTACACGCCACAAGTTATTGGTGCGTCCAACCGTAACTTAGATGAATTAGATCAATTAGCTGGGAAATACCCAAGGGCGTTTGGTTTAATGAAAAAGCAAGGCTTACTCACTGCTATTCAGTCTGCTGCAAATCAAGGCTTAACAGCATCAGCAGGTCAATATACTGCAAGCTTAAGCTTACCGGTACAAACTTTTCTTGAAAAGTATCGTTTGTCAGAAGCTGAGCAAGACGCAATTACTCGTGCAAGCCAAATTATTGGTGAAGAGTTCTTAATGAATGTTAAAACTAATAAAGGCTTATTGGGTGTTAACCCAACAGATAATGACGCAAGACTCTTACAAGCGCCAATGGCAAGTCTAGATGACTCAGCTAGAGCAATTCAAGCTTGGTCGCGTCGTCAAACTTTAGTTAACATGGAGCGTGGCGAATTGTTTAATGCGTTAGAGCAGCATCGTAGACGCACAGGCACAACAGCGCCTCCAAGCGCATTCTTTAGCTCGAAAGACTACACCAACGTGCTAGATAGCTATGCGCCAAGATACAAACAATTAGAATCACAGATTGGCCCTTTAGCTAAACCGCAACAATAGGATTATCATGGCTGACGAAAAGAAACAAGAAGAAAAACCTGTAGACTTAGGCGCTGATATTTTTAATCGCCCAATGGGCGTTGCTGAAGGCGTTAAAGGCACTGTTAAAGTATACTCACCAGATACAGGTGAAGAAGTTATTAGCCCTGAGTTATCAGGCGTAGGAGGCGCTGCTCTTGGCTATGCTGCCAATAAAATGGCACCTACACAGCAAGTTAATGTTAAAGGTCTTGACCAAGCACAAATACAAAAAGATCTTGCTGAAAAGCTATACCAAGATCGACTGGCACAAACACAAGGTTTAAAGACATCTTACGTTGAGAACATTGACAACATCAAACTAGAACTTGATGCTGCCAAAGCTAAACTGGCAGATGCTGCTGCTGCGTATGATGAAGCGCAGGCAAAAGCCAAACAATTAGGCGCTATGCCTGAGCCCGTACGTGCGGCAGGCGACATTCCTTCCGGTGATAAATGGAGTTCTAAGGTCACTGGCTCTATGGGCCCTGGTGGTGACTCAGTGACAGAGGCGGCACGTAATTATCGCTTACAACAAAGCCTATCGCCCGAAGAGTCATCTAAATTCAAAACTTCGAGATCTGGCTTAATAGTACCTAATACAGTAGAGTCAGCTGGCCCTTTTTACAATGACGCGCAATTAGCGGCGCAACAAGATTTAGCAAGAACTGAAGCTGAACGTAAAGCAGCGCAGCAACAAGTTGCAAAATCTCAAGGCATGTACGAATCAGCAGGTAAGCGTCCACCAGTAACAGCACAACAACAGCAACGTGTTATGACTGCAGCTGAAAAAGCAGCGCAATCTGCAGAAAAATTAAGACTATTGCAAGCGCAATCTCCAAGCACATTGTCTAAAATAGGTATGGCTTTAGGCAAAACGCCGTTAATGAATATTGTTGGTGGTGCAATATCTGCAGCTGAGTTAGCTGAACTAATTAACAATATTGATCGCGGTGAGTATGGCAAAGCAGCCATGAATGCAATGGGTGGAGTTGGCGGCGCAATGATGATGGCTCCACACCCAGCTGCTAAAGTAATTGGCGCAGGCTTATCCGCGATTCCACTGGCTGTACAAGGCTATCAAGCCTATACTAAAGAATAGAATTCCTTCACGTGGAATTTTGGCCCTCATAAAGAGGGCCTTTTTTATGGTCGATATAATGCGTCGTTAATTGCTTTTTCATATTGCATGGCGGCAGCCATTTCAACTTTGACAGCTTGTAATGCAGTAATTACATGCTCCATAGTGTAGCCATTACGCAATAGCTGCATAACGTACTCACGTATTTCTGTTTCAGCAATTAGTGTTTTGTCGCTGATTATATATTCATTAGCCATTTTGAGAACTCGAAGGAAGGGTTGATGGATTTTTCAATAAGGTTATGTGCTTCAAAACGACCAATCATAGGTGGTTTATCAGCAATAGCCTCATGCGTATTTTCTTTTAGAATGTTTTGAAACATCTCAAAGCGAGATTCATAAACGTGGAACGAACCAACTGAAACAGTGAGTGTGCCTACTTGCAAGTTTAAAAGTGTTGCTACGATCTCTTGGAGGAAACTAAATGTGGGTAGATCATTACCCATACCCCAAAGGATGTCCTGAGAACGCATGATGGCACGTGTATTTAGCCTGCCATTACGTATTCTGAACTCAATTGCAATAGTACATGGCACATCTTTAGCGTCTTTGTCCATGTGATCATCGTCAGTGCCATACATAGGTATAACAGCACGGCGACTCATTGGATCTTTTGAAAGCGTACTGGTAATATACTTAACGCCATAACAGCCAAACCAATATGAACCATAGTTGCTATTGAGCTTTCCATTTGCAACAACTTTGCCCCACTGCGCTGCATGCTCAGCAATAGATAAGTCATGCGGGTCTGCATTAATATACCAAGCCATTTCGCGCTTAAGATACTTAAGGTTGAAGTTGCGGCCTTTGAAAGAATTAAATCTTACACGTGGCCCTACTGTGTAAGTAAAGTTTTCGATCTCAAGAGTCTTTTCGCCTCTTGGCTCAGTCCAATGCCCGTACTGCTCTAGACATTGGTATAGTTGAATGAGATCGGGCTCATTATAGATTATTGAAGTTTCCATTGTCAGATTCCATGATCAAATAAGGTTGGTTAGGGTAATGCTGCATATGATGTAGCGGTGGTGGTAATTTTATTGCTTTCACATTATTATTTAATGCCCATGTGTAGGCATTATTGCCCAATGCAAAAATCTTGCTTGGTTTCAATTTCTCAATAAACTCAGGCTCGGTTGGTGTGCCTTGATAAGTTTGTGTGTTAATCCAGTAAAGCTCTTTTTCAGTAACGCCTTCATACTCAAGTGCGTCTGCCAGCATACGACTAGGGCCATCATTGTCAAGGAAGTTAATGAATGGAATGACCACTGCAGAGGCACGTACGTTAGTTCTGGGGCCCTTATCGCATAGCATCAATATGTTACCTTGTTTAAAGCATCCACCTCCTGACGCCTCATTCTTTATTGACACTGTTTCTATCTTATGTAGTAACTCATCTACAGTATCACGTGTGTAGTCATAGTGCACTGTAGGTAAGTTGGTAATCAACGGCAACGCTTCGTATTCGTTATACACTTGCTCAAGCTGGCTAATGTCATCAAGGTATTCTTCTTCAGTACGCTTTTCAAATGTTTCAGCGCAAACCTCAAAATCAGGTTGGCAATGGATAACCACTGCGCCTCTTGATAACGCAACACGTTCAAGCATACGCTTTCGAGGTGTGTCAATACGATTGGCGCCATTGCGATAGACTTCACCATAAATTGGCTCAGAAATCCATGACCGATCCATGATAACAATGTCATCAAACGTTAATGCAGGTGACATTGCTCTAAAGTAAATACGGCAAAGATGCTCAGGCTCAACGCCTGTGTAAGGGCCGTGTTTAACTATATGGACCATACCATTATTCTGAAAACGCTGTCGCAGCGTCTCAGCAAGGGTTGTCTTTCCGGCACCATCTGGGCCTTCAAGTATTAGGATCATTTTAGGAAGCTTTCTAAGTTTGCCAATGTTTTGGCAAGTGTTGCATGTTTTAAATCCATTGCTTGCAAACCAGCCAAATGCTCTAGGTTTTCATCATCCATCATTTCAAGGCCTTTTAATGTAAAGCTATAAGATGGACCAATCATATTTAATTCTAAAGGGTTGCCACCTAGCACACAACCTGCTGCAGCAGCGTGCAAGTATCTAACTCGCCACCAACCGCAACCTGCATGTGAATAGGTTGGGCATAACACACCTTTATAAGAACCATATTGCCATACAACATCAGATTCAAGTATGCGTGGTTGGCCAAGAGACTTTCCACCAATCGCATGAACAGGCCACATAAGTTCTTGCTTTGCTGCCCATTCATGCGAATCTTTTGAAAGTGAAGCGTTGTACCACTCAGCTTTACGTTGTTTCCACGCTACCTTGTGAACAGGTGGCATAACATAAAGTGGTGATGGGTCCCATGCTTGAATTTTTGCTACAGGTAAATTCATTTTGGCAATATTGCCCCATGGAAAAAGGGGCGCTAACCATGTACGTGACTGAATGTCTTCCATGTCAATGTCATCTTTCCATGTGGGTAATATTTTTTGGAATGACCAATCATCTAAGCAAACATACGCATCTTTTCTTTGTGCCAAAGCATATACAGCACCAGCTGGATCAACTGCATTTTTATCCAATGGGTATAAATACACAAAGACTTTGTCGTATATGCTTAAATCTTCTCCTAGCTCAACGGCGCGATGGTCAACCTGATGTCCTAGTTTTGTAAAGCCATCGGACATTAGCTCAGGAATAGAGATAAACTTGGTAGAGCCTGCTCTATCTGGATGATTGATATGCGTTTCGGTAACGCCGGTGATAAGGATATTCATGGTTTACCCTGCGTGTGTGACAGTAATGTGACCAGCTGCTACATCATAGTTGATGTCACCAGAACGACCACCTGCTGCAATGTATTCACCAACAGTCATGCCAGTGCGATATAAGTTAAAGCGCGTAAAAGATAAAGTACCCTTACGCTTTGGGTTTTCACCTGCGACTACAGTGATGACAGCGGCTTTTTTAACGTGCATGCGGTTATTAGCAGGCATAATGTGCTCCTAGTAAAGTAAAGTTGAGAGTATGATTCATAGTTTCTTTTCAATAATCAATCAAGCAGATTCTATTTTATCACGTTGAATATAGTCGCGCACGGCATTCAGCAAATTTTGTTGCGTCTTGTCTTTGCGACGTACTGCAAGCATAATGGCTTCATCAATAGTATCTTTTGCAATAATATGATGGACCATTATGTGATTCTTTTGACCTTGTCTCCAGAGTCTGCGAATAAACTGCTCATAGACTTCCAATGACCAAGTCAAAGAATACCAAATGACAGCATGACCTGCGCCTTGTAAATTAAGGCCGTGACCTGCTGACATTGGATGGGCTAAGAGAACTGGTGTATTGCCATTATTCCAATCCTCGATAATTTTGTCTAACTTTTCACCAACAACGCCTGATCCAATGATTGGCGCGTTTGGGAATACTTTCTTTAAGCGCTCAAGATCATGAGCAAAATGATACCCAATAATGCAAGGCTGTCCGGACAACTCCTCAACCAGCTCAACCACTGCATCAGTTTTGGCGTCATGTATGTGTGTAGTTTTTCTATCTGCTCCAGCATCTGAATCAAGATAAGATCCTCCATTTGCTATTTGTTGACCTTTCATTACAGCAACCGCTGCGTTAACTGCAGTCACATCGCCTTCTTTAAGTTGAATGGTCAAAGACTTTTCAAACTCATCGTAAATCTTTTTGGCGCTTGCAGGTAGATCTATTTTGACATCGTTGTAAGCCAACTCAGGCAAATCCAAATGGTCAAGCGCTGCCATGCGTAATACCTTACCTTCTAATTTTGCTTGGATCCTAGCCTCTCCATCAGGCATTAGTTTCCACTCATAGCCACCATAGCCGGAAGGATAAAAGTACTCGGTACGAAATCTTGATATATACGGGCCAAATGTAGCCCCTTGGTCAATCACAAGCTGTGGGCCAAATATGTCTAATAGGCTATTGGGCGCGGGTGAACCAGTGAGGCCCCAGCGGCGATCAAACTTATTCAACAACGGCTTTAAAGTTTTGAATCGTAGTGTCTGTGTATTCTTCATATAAGAAATCTCATCAACAACCAAGATTTCAAAAGGCCAGTCTTTGCCATTCATTTTGGCTGCAAGCCAGTTTAGGCCTTCAAAATTGATAACGTAGATATCGTGATTTTGCTTTAAGACTTTTTCTTTTTGGCCGCCATGGAGTACACCAACAGAATAGTGCTCAAACTGTTCCCACTTTTTAACCTCAGTAGGCCATACGCCATAGACAGGTCGAAGCGGCGCAATCACCAGCATCTTTTTTACAGCGCCTTTAGTGCGTAAAATCTTGTAAGCTGATAAGACAATGGCTGTCTTGCCAAGCCCTGGGTCTAGCCATAAGCTGGCAGAGCCACGCTCGACCAGAAACTTTACTGCTTCTTTTTGATATTCATGGGGTTCCCAGAACACTATCGATCCCTTCTTTGCTGTCAATGACATGGACTATATGGCCACGATCTTTCAAATCCTTATGAACCTTATCTTGGAGTGGCGTAGTTTTACCCCCTGGCCTTTTAAGTTCAACCCATAAGGTTTTACCATTAGGCAATGCTACAATACGATCTGGCCACCCTCTTGCAAATCTAACATGTAGCTTTAAAGTAAGCAACCCACGCTTTTTGCAAGCAGCAGAGAAATACTGCTCAAGATGACGTTCCAATAACATGGTTACCACCGGCAAGGACCTCCATTGTCTTTACGGAAGTGGCACCATTTGCAATTAAAGCTTGGCTTTGGCGCGTAAATATCGTCTGCCTCGATCTTAAGAATGCGGCTGGTAATCCAATCACGTAAGCCTTCAAAGTCAGTACGCTTAATGGTGCCATAGCTTACTTTCTTCTTAAGATCTACATAGAGAATCTCAAGTTTGACTTCATCAATCTCTGGATAAGTTCCCATGACCATTGCAGCGTATAGCTTGACCTGCTCTTCATAATCACGTTCTTTACCTGTTTTCCAGTCAGCAACATAGGCAATGTTATTATTTAAACTAAGGACGTCTAGGACTCCACGTAGCCAAACCTCGCTCGCCGTAAACGCACACGGCTCCCAATCCTTAGTAAAACCAAGCTCGACTTCAGGTTTAGCGCCCATAGCTTTAAGCTCGTTAATGAATGGCTCCCAATATTCAGTTACTTCAGAATAGACTGGTAAAGCAATTAACGCTGTTTCTAATTCTGCATGAATCATTTTGCCACGTTCAGCAGCAGTGCCAGTTGGCTCTTGAAAGCCATCAATTCTTTGCAACTTATACTTAAACGGGCAAGTTTCGTAAAGCTTAATGGAGGAGTTTGAGAAGCTCATTATTGCCTTTGTTGTGGAATACGGTTACGAATTGCTTCTGCTATTTCACGAAGTGTAATGATAATGTGATCACGATTCTCTGTGCCTTCGACAATATCTTTAGTGATGTCTTCTACAATTTGTGCGCAAGCTTGACGCTCAATGACAACAGCTTCTTTAGTTGCCTGAATTGCCATTGCCACAATCTCTGCTTGTGCTGCTTGAAGCTCAGCATCAAACTCTTCTTGCGTAAATAGCTTATTACCTACGCCTTTTGCAAGAAACGCTCTTTGAAAGTCGCTAGTCATTTGATTTTCTTCCACACGTTTTTAACAGCTTCAGGGTACATTTCAATAATCCATTCTTGTAGAATGTTTGCTGGGTTAATGCCAATAGGTAAACCATCTTCATCTCGTAAGTCAGATAGAGCGTTTGCCAGATTTGACAATGACTCACGCGAAATAGGCGTTGTTGAAGTGTAAAACTCTGGGTATGGCTTTAGCGATTTCATTTTTGCTCCACGGTTACGTTAATCTGTTTAACTGCTGTAATGCCTTTGTCAAGCGCTGTAGCTACGCCACTTACGCCATACGTTGCTACAAAAAAGCCCACTACAATGCCTGCTATAAAATTGATCATTATTTTCTCCACCAGTGAATAGGGCTACGGCGCCCGTACTTCATACGCACTTTAAACTCTTGATAACGAATGTAAAGTGACCACTCTTTAGAATGCTGCCTACGTTGACTAGATAGTTTAGTTCTAGGTATGCGTAATCGAATTGGTTGTATCATCCTTTTACCTCTTGATAAGTATCGCCAACTTTGTAATCGCTTACCATTGGTACTTCCATTTGCACTGCATTGCACATAGCGTCCATAAGACAGTTTGCCTCACGTTCAATATGTTCTTTTGGCGCGCTGATAACAAGTTCATCATGCACACTTAAAAGCAACCTGCTACCATTTCTTTTCTTTTGGTAATCTAACATGGCTTGCTTAGCTTGATCAGCAGCAGAACCTTGAATCAAAAGATTAACGCCTTTGTAGTCAAACTCACGGCGTCTGCCATTGATAATCTTAGGTGGCTCCATCATCACCATGCGACCGCCAATAGTTTTCAAAGGTTGGTTTAACTTATACCGCGTACGCATAGTTGCTTGCATATCTTTAAGACCCGGCGCCACAGCCGTGGTGTATGAATCCATTAGTGTTTTTGCCATTTCGTAGTCTACCTCAAGCATTTCACTAATTTTCTTAGGGCCAGCACCGTAAAGAATGGCAAAGCTTACGCCTTTACTGTACGTACGAGATATAGGTACACCTGCTGCCTTTGTCATAAGATTTGCTGCGTAAGTATGCAAGTCAGCACGAGCATCTTCTTGGTATTGCTTCATAAGATTGCCACCTTCAAAGTGTGCAAAGATACGAAGCTCTTGAGCGTTAAAGTCACATGCAACTAATTGATGACCTTCATCAGGCAAAATAAAGCTACGAATTAAAGGCAATGGCGATAAGCCAAGCTCTTCAGGTATTACAATCTCGTTTTTACCCATACCACTGGTAGCATTTTCAGATACAATTTTAGGATACCTTACTGGTGCATTCTGAAAGTTAGGTGTAGAGCTTAATCTACCGGTTCTAGTGCCACCACGTTCACCTCTAACTGAGTTCCAATTGGTATATATACGACCTGTCTCTTGCGATGCTACAAGCCACGGTTCTATAAATGTAGATAAGCAAGTTGATAAGTTAGCGCGGTACCGTAATACTCCTTGCAAAAGTGGATTGGTTAGCATTTCCTCCAAAGCTTCTTTAGTAGCCTGTAATTGGCCTTTGTCTGTGGTAGGCCACTTTTTATTTTTGTTCCAATGCTCCGACTGATAAATACATTCAACCAGCTGCTGATCGCTGTCTACATTTAACTCAGGAGAATTAAACAATGCGCGGATCCAAACAGTACATTTTTCAATGTCTATTATTGCTTGCTCTTTTGCAGCAAGTAACCCTTCACGGTCAACTCGAACTCCTAGACGTGAGTTTTCAAGTAACACTGGAATTAGTTCCATCTCACGAATATAAGCAACTTGTTGATCTGGTAAAACTTTTGAAATAAGGAATTCATACAACTGTGATGTAAGCCGTACGTCAGCCTCAGCGTATCGGCCTACTAATTCAACAGGCCCTTTGCTAATGTAAGCACCCCATGTTGATTTCTTTTTCTTTGCCTCAGGCACATGAGTAGTAATCCATTCCTTCAACTCATCGCGCTCATCAGGTGTAGCCAAGTTCCATGTAACAACTAAATCTTTTAATGACAAAGACCGTACATGTGGGTCATGCAAAAACGCAAGAATAAGTGTGTCATGCAAACGATTGGCGTTAGGAATAGGAAGCTCAAAATGAGTATCAATAACGTCAAGGTCAAACATAGCATTGTGAAAACAAACATCTCGTTTACCTGCGTAAATCCTTGTAAGAATCTCGTTGACTTCTTGCCAAGTTGAGTTGTTGCCATGCAGGTGGTCAAACGCTAGGTAGCCATTGGGGTACTCATTTTCAGGGTCATATATCGCAAGCCCTACAGGTTTAGGAGGGTACTTAGGTCGAGCCTCAATGCCTTCTGTTTCAAAGTCAAGGAAAATAGGTTTCATTAAAAGAATGCCCTGAATCTTGGCGCACATTGTACGTCAATAATAATGTTTGAGAGTACACCCGCAACAATACGCTTTGATGTAACCATAATTGCACGAAGGCCATTGCCCTCACAATCATGCACTGCCTGTATCACATCATTACGATTCATTTGTTGAACCTGAGCCTCATACTGCAATTGCACGACAGGCGCTTTTAAATCCATAGCAACAGTTGGTGGTGGCTTTGATGAACCACAGGCTGTTAAGCCTGCAAGTAACAAAAGACTAAAGATTAGTTTCATTTCATACCTTTCAAAAATGGGCTACTCACTTACGCTTTCGCCCAACAAAGTTATCCTAAAGTTTTAAGATACGCATCAGCTAAACTTGCTGCAGCATTAACAACATCATCAGCGGATGTAATGTCCTTGGTGATATTGGCATTGCTTGACAATGCAAACATAAACTGTAAAATCAATTCTTGTCTAGTTAGCATGTTAGCACCTTAGAAGCGTGATGACTCGGTAGCCGGTGCTTCAACTTGTGGAGCAGAATCATCTACTTCACCAGCAGAGGCAATAGCCTTTTCAACTTCTTCACGGCTTCGTACAACTAATGCATTGATAATTTCAGGATCATCAATTGCTTTAAGCATATTGAATGTTACCTTGAATTGCGTCTTTGCATCAGGCACTACTGCAATTTCACTAATCACAGCCAATGGCGGACGACGTAGTGATGCAGCAACTGTTTGTACATAGGTTGCGTAGTTCTTAAGGCTTGTGACCGGTGGACGTAACGCAGCTACCTCTGCAGCTTTAACAGACTCAGCACTTGTGATTGCGTCGGCAGGGATTAACAACAGACGACGTGTTTCACGGCAAGCCTTACCTTTACCACCAGTTGGTGATGAGCCCCATTCATTTTTAGGGCAACCTTCACATGAACTGTGTTGTGGTTGTGGTGAAGCTGAGTTAGGCGACATACCTGTTGCAGTTGACGCAATTGCAAAACAATCAGGTCCTACGATCTTGGTTGGATCATAACGAGTTGAGTAATACAAACGCTCAACAGGTGCTGCCAAGATGACACATGCCAATTTATTACCTGCAACGGCGTCACCACGATAAGTTAGTGTACCGCTTTTGGTTGATAGGAAAGTTGTTTGTAAAGATGATTGCTCAGCTTTTAAACTTTCAACAGCCAAAGCTGCTAATTGGTCTTCAAATAATGCTACTTGTGTTGATGCTGCTGGTGCTTTTGCCATGATGGCTCCTTTTTTACGAGTTAACGAGTTACTTGCGACGAACGGATAGTTCCCAGTTTGTCGATGCCGACGTACCGGGTATTGCTTCCCCTGACTCCCACCGTTCTTTAAAGGCGGCAGAGGATAAACGCTTGTGAAGAAGTTCAAATTCACCTGTGCTTGCAACATGCTTATAGAATGCATCCCAATCCGTGATCGCCGGATGTGTGACCTGACGCATGGTGCACGATGCTTTTTCGGACGCTGCCTGTGTAATACCGGCGTTGCCCATTTGCTCCATAATATCCGCTTCGATAGCGGCAAGCTTTTCATTACATTCTTTGATTTGTTCATTAAGGCTTTCCTTCAAAGCTTTGACTTCAACAAAGTTGTTGATTAAATCATTGATATTCATTTTACTTCCTTAATTGCTTTATTGATAATGTTTTGCATTTCTGGCTCTGGTGCTTCCCAACCTAACGGCTTGATAACATCGTATTGATTACCACGAATTGAGCGACAAAATTCATTGGCAGGTTCTTTTTTGAGATTAGCCTGATGTACTACATTAAACAACTCATCAAACGGTAACCCCATTGCATGCGCAGCGCCAAGTGCTACGTAGACCAAGTCAACAATCGCATCAGCAGCACCAACTAAGTTTTGCTCTTCATTAGCGCGAAGATACTCAGAAAGCTCCTCCATGATGAACCGCGCAAAGTATGATGTTTCCTCAGGCGAAAGCAAATGAGGTGAGTCACTCATAGGTAATTGCATTTTGGCTCTGAACTCGCCAACTGATTTAAACATTATGCTGCCTCCTTATGTTGTGATTGCCAGATATCGGTAAGCCATACTGGCGGAAGTTGTTTGCCTTGGCGGTAAACCATAGGCATACGATTGGCTTTGCTGGCGTAAAAGTTGCGATACGATTCGACAGCGTCGTCGGACTTGTATTCGTCAGGCATAGCTAATGTAGGTGGACACCATGTGTACGGCATAGCTTGTAAAGCTGGGGGAGGCAACATAAGCTCGTTGGCAATGATGTCGGCTGACTTATGGCGTTTGCCATAACGGCGATAGAATTCGTAGCCAAGGTATTGGCCGAGCGTAGCTAGCCATTTGTAATGAGCAGGGGAAGAACGGGCCCAGATGGCGCTTGGATGATTTTGATGAGTGAGCTTATAGGTAACAGCATCGCCGTTGCCGTGGAGGTGATGAGCTGCGGCTAGAAGCTGCGCAGTTTCGATAATCATTTTGCCGACATGTTTGTCGCAATGGTACTCGGCAGCAATGGGAGCGATGTGGTGCAAATAGAAGATATTCATATAACTACCTTTCAAAGATCAATAAATTAACTAGTAACTAGAAACAACATAAACATTATACACAAAAAGAAGGGCCGAAGCCCAACTTTTTATGCTGCCAAAGCCAAGAGCTCGTCCACGGCTTGTTGCTTAACATCAACACCACCGCCAAACCATGCATTACGCATACGAGCATCATTGGTGCGGGCTGTTTCCCAATCCATTAACTGAGTAACTGCATTCAAAGCACCCCATGCTGTGCCATGAGCAGCCTCAAGAGAGGCACCGATACCAGCACCTTGGTATAACTCTAAGGCACGAGTAGCAGCACGGCTTGGCTTGGCCTCGTCACCACCAAGGATCTTGGTAAAGATCGCGGTAGCTTGAGCTGAGCTAACTTTGATTGCAGCCAAAGCCTCGGCTGTATCTTTGAACAACTTGAAAGCATCGTTGAAATCAGCCAACTTGGTCTTAACATCAGCAGGATTAAATACTGAGTTATGACGTACACTAACTTCTGCCTTGCCACGCTGTGAGAGTTGCAATGTGTTATTGCATACAACACGAACGCTGGTTAAACGAGCCTGAGTGGCCAGAGAGCCATCAGCAGAAGAAGCCAATAGAAGATATTGCTTAACTTTATCTGAGCCTAGAGAGAACTCACCGTCCATACGTGCTAATGCCCAATAGTGAGCGCCATCACGAAGTACGCCGGCTGTTTCAAGGTGAGCCACAGTGCCGACCATATCGCGGAAGAACTCAAGAACTTCGATTGGTTGAACAATTTTGTAGCGATCTGAAACTAAGCCCAAAGGCATTTCGCTATCACCGCGATACATAACACGCTTGCCTGGGAATTCGATGCCGCCGTTGAATTGTACAGGTGCAGTTTTAAGTTGAAAGTTTAAGCCAGACTCTTTAGCCCAAACTTCTAAAGGGGCATCAGCAGTTAATACTTGACCTAAGCCGTGCCATGGAGTTTCGCCAACGTAAGCAATTGCGTCTTTACCGTCAGCTGTTTTTGCGATCATATGTGACATAATTTAATACCTTTCAATAAACATTAACAAGAAGAAAATTAACTAAGTTACTACCATTTCAATTCTAATGCGACTCTCGTGAAAGTAAACAGGTTTTGTGCATTTATTTCAAATAATTGGAAGTTTGTCATATCGTGAAATCATTTCTCTAAGTATATGAAACATATAACAAAAATGAAAAAAGCCCAGCCTACAATACCACTTAGTGCAAAGAAAACCATTAAAAAGTCAATCATTGCTCTTACTCCTGTACCTTGGCGTTGATTTGCGTGCTTTGCATGCTGCACACTTCCAACGCTTTGCACCACTTTTTAACGTAATCAGCTCAAAGCTAATTTTAGGCTTATTGAATTGGCAATATGCGCAGAATCGTTTGTCTTCAATATCAGGCAGCTCAACAAGTCCAGCAAACGGGATTGGTTCTATATCGACCATTTAGTTGTCTCTTTTCTTTCCATTAAAATTCTAGAGCCACGATTTAACAAAGGCAATGGAGTATCCAAGCGCTTTGTCGCGTTGAGTGGGTGTAGGCACCATTTGGTTCCCATTTGCTGAATCATTTCTTTAGCACGATCTTTGTTGTATTCAATTAGCAACTCATAAATGTCGTAATTAAATTTACCAGCGTTGATCATTTGCTTTAGCAGCTGTTTGTCATTTGCAGTTAAGTTCATTTCAATAACCTCTTTTCTAAAATACGAAGTAATTCAGGCTTGTCATTATTAAGTATTTGCAAAACTGTTGCCATTGCAATCATAGAAGCTTGACGCCAACCTTCATCAAAGCAAGCACTAGGATCTTGCAATAACTCTTTAGCGTTAGCAGTGTTTAACAATTTTACCCAATCGTCATACGCAATTTGCCATTGCTCAGTTTTACGTGTTGCTTCAATACGATCATCAGTTGTGAATGTTGTCATAGTTTTTTCTTTAGCTGTTTACGAAGTATCATTTTTTGTCTATCTTTTTCGCGTTCTATTTTGCTTTTGCGTTCAACCGCGATTAAGTTTTCAATTTTGTTATTTAGCGTGTTGCCGTCTTTATGTAAAATGCGTGCAGGTTCATATCCATGATGCCAAAGAAAAACAACTCTAGCGTACGGGCTTACTCTATTATCAATACGCACAGCCATACGTGTATTATGACTATCAATACAGCCTGCTTCTGAACCAATATATTGTCTACCGCGTTTTTGTTTCCAATATAGTAAGCCGTCTTGGTAATCAAAAAGCTCTTTAACATATTTTTGCGTCAATTTTCTAGGCGTCATTTATCTCTTTCTGCTTGTGCCTTGTTTAGTTTGATTGACGAGTCCAAGCCGTTTTCTAGGTCGGAGATGTATTCCCGTAGCACACCAATCATATGTCCAGCTTCATCTAACTCTTTTGCTTGCTGGCGTAGCATGGTGGCGGCTTGTTTCATATACTTGTCGCAGTCGTATTCCATAGTAAGACTGCCCAACAATTTGTCAGCTAGTTCGTTTACGCCTTGCCACCATTCGTCTGAATACTTACGTTTACTTGTTGCGCGTGTGTACAAAGGCTCAGTGCCAACAAGCGGCTCATCATAATATAACCACTTACCATCTTTATCTTTAATGCGCCACGCTACTGGTTCATTGTTCATTTTTCCTGTGCCTTTCTTAGTATTGCTCTAGCAAACCGCATAATAAAGCTGTTGTATCCAACATTTTTTAAGTGACACATATCCTGAATAGTCCGTATTTCCTCATCTGTTAGTTCTTTTACTGGATGGGTATAGAGTGGCTGACCATCAATACTCATAGGGTCTGCCTTCCAATCAATGTAGTCGTTGCACATACTGTTTACATACGCTACTGGTTCATTGTTCATAGATGCTTTTCCCAATGCTGATCTTCCAAAGCAAGCTTAGGCTTTTCAATAACAATCTTAGCGTCTGACCCATCACGCAACATGTGCTCCAAAAAATTCTCAGCATCAGACTTTTTGTCGAACGTACGAAATGGGCCAGCCTCGTCATACACAATGTATTTAGTTTTGCG
>Ga0209229_10000140_pt1 | contig 26981 bp, 12 predicted proteins | sample SanBayMetagenome_FD_187466 | JGI IMG/M metagenome (GOLD analysis project Ga0209229, IMG submission 187466) | Freshwater and sediment microbial communities from dead zone in Sandusky Bay, Ohio, USA (SPAdes) (version 2) | ecosystem: Environmental > Aquatic > Freshwater > Lentic > Sediment... | reverse complement strand
CGTTTGAAGCAGAATATCGCCACTGCCATCGGCTGTGATGCCATTGGTTCCAACTGTTCCTGGATTGACCGTGATGTCTCCATCGATCGATTGGAGTTTCACCGGTCCGTTGGTGCTCGTCGTTAGATCCTCCAGTGCATTGCGATTGATCGACTCAGTCGTCGATTCGAACTTGACACGCTGGACGAAGTTGGGGTTCCTTTCGATCTGGTCTATCGTTACCCCTTGAAGTTCTTCGCTGATGTAGATTCCTTCTGCGGACCGAGCCGCTAGGGTTGTGACCCGTGTATCAATGGCTTTGAGGTTCGCACTAGGATCTACATTGCTTGGATCGGCATCGCCTATCTGACCCTGACTATCGCCGTCCGAGTCCGCAATCATGCTCAAACGATTAGCGATGATGTTCAGCGATCCTGCGTTGTTATCCAGGATCGAGCCTTCGGCTAGTATCGATACGTCTGCGTCACCCGCATCGACCAAACCAAGCTTTATGTCCCCTTCATTTCGAGCTTCGATTTGGATGTTGCTGTTTTGGGTCTCGACGCGGGCGCCGACATTCATGACCACACCTGTTTCGGTATCGACTGTTTCGTTTTGTGCAAACAGATAAAGCGTGCCCGATCCCTGAGTCTTGATATTCGCAGCTATTTGGATGTCATCTGAGGCATCCAGGGTAATGTGACCGGAACTCGACAGAATGTCTCCGTCGACGGAGATGTCTGCTCCGTTTTTGGTTTCAATCAAGATGTCGGTATTAGCACGGATCAACGAAGTCGAAGCCATTTTGAAACCGTCAAATGGATCCGCAGCATTCTGGTTGTTTGCGATGATTTGGATAGACGAGGAACTCTCCAGTGATCCGTTGAGTTGAAGATCATCGTCTGCGATGACTATGATTTTACCATCGCTCTGAATGGCACCTTGATGATCCAAATCAAATCCAGTTACATTCAAGGCTCCCTTGACGTCCAAGGATTGCATGGCGTTTAACGTCAATAGAGAGTTTACTTGGCCACTGATAGTTAGATTGCCAGCGAAAGTAACATCTTGGACGAACTGGATTTGGTCTCGTACAGATAGAACAGCATCTGCAGCGATGTTTACACCAATTTGAAACTCGATCGAGCCAATTTTGTTCGCGGCAAAGGAATCAAGTTGAAAGTTTGTTGTATTGGTGGGTAAAGTAAACTGCTGACTCCAGACGAAGCTTCCCGCCCAGGGAGTGGTTGGAGTAAGCGGATTACCAATCAAATCGATATTCAGAAGATCCGTTTTCTGTCCGAAAACCTCTCCCGTATCAAAATCGTTGTTCTGGTTGGTATCTAGGAAAAACTCCGTCCCGGAGGTCATTGGTTTATCCAAAAGAGTTACTCGGTCCTCAGCGGTCGACTCATTGAATTCAACGGTCAGCAACTTTGCAGTGCTATCAAAAATTGGATTGACCGATAGGACGCGTCTGGGTTCTAACGGATGGCATTCAGGTGCAAAGTCCGACTCAAAGGCTCTCTTGAGCAAATTCTGCTTTTGTTTCGCTAGGAACTTACGCCCTGCTTGAGCAAAGAATTTTTTGAGCTTGTTCATGGGCAATGGAAGGTTGGAGGTGTGGTGCTCGGTCAATTTGGCGGTCCACGTCAGGGAGACGAGAGCTCGCCTTGCAACAAAATCAAATAGTTCCTCGAAATCAAGCAACTCAGCGGAGACTTACTAGATAATAGACTCCGGCGGTCCATCTTGAATGGGAAAATTGGGTAAATATTTTACGAATGAAGCGATTTTTACGGGGGTTTTTGATGGAAATGAGGGGAATAACGGCCCGTATCGATCTTCGTGCAGCTAGGCACTTGGCCTCCAAATACTGTTTTTTGGGCGTTTCTGGCCAGTTGCTCCCCTCCTGGAGTGGCACGATGTGATTACTGTACTAGATATCGTTCGGGGGCCAGCCAGAGGGAAAAAGGTATGGGTCGCTCAAAATGCTTGCCTGGAAATAGGTCGAGAAAATGGCGTCGATTTCGTAATTCGTGGTGATAAGCGATTGTCGCGGAGGCATCTTCTAGTTGAAACCGCTGGCCATGGATCCCGAGCCAGAGACCTTGGGAGTTCCAATGGAACTTTCGTCAACAATCAGAAGGTAAGCGTTTCGGAGCTTAGGCAGGGGGATGTTATCCGAATTGGGGATACGGCGATTGAAGTTAGTTTCCTTGAGGATGGTGCCAATCCGGTTGCCAAGAACTGGGTTGAGTCCAAGGAGTTGGAGGATCCTGCGTCAGCGCTGACGGAGATGGAAACGACAGCCATTCGGGTTCAGACTTATGAATTGGGGCTGGGATTACCTGTGGACGATGCAATCGGAGGCTCCGAAGCGTTGGCTAGTTGTAACGCTCAGGCGATAGACCTCGCTTTGTCACAACTGCGCGGGATTTTCGGTTCCAGGCTTGAGGCTCTGTCGTTCATGGGGGTGATCAATCGGACAGAGGCTTCCGCTGAGAGTCTAGCGTGGCTGGGAGCATGCAGTCCCGGGACGGTAGGTCGCTTATCAAGAATTGTATCCTCGATTCGACTTAGTTGCCTTTCGGAAGTCGCACAGTTTTTGGAGTGGGAGCATCATCGAGATTCGCTGATTGTTTTTGGGGGGAAGGATCCAATTGAACTAACGATTCTAACACCCTATGCATGGGCCTTGGGCTATCCGTCTTATTTTGAGCGGATCCTTGAATCGAGCCGAGGAGAAAGGATCATGAGAGACATGATTCGAATCGAGTTCATTCTGTTCGAGAGCAAAGCCAAGGAATCGATCCGAATCTTGCGATCTAAGGGAGAGTGACCGCGATCAAGGAGATTTTTTGTAGATCAACATCCAAGCGAGCATTACTATCGCGAGAAACATGATTACGCTGAGGAACGTCAGTATTTTAGCTAAAGATTGGTAGCGTCGATCCTTGTCGATGGTGGCTTGAGTCCATTTGAAGCTACCGGTTGCATCCATGACTTTGGAAAGTACCGCGGGGAGGAAACGTTGCTCATTTCTTGCTTGTCCTGAGGCGACGAAATAGCAACCGACGATTGGAAAGGGATCGAGATTTTGCGGTTGTGAACTATCGAAGTCACAAGCGAAAGCGTTGACAAGTGTGTTGTTTAGATTCTCTGAAAATCCGCCTCTAAGTTTCTTTAGAAATCGAAATAAATCTCGATTCCCTTTAGCTGGTAAAGCATCGCTTGTACCGGTTCGATAGAAGAACTGCTGGGTCATATCGATCAGGCTATTGACACCATTGTTTGCGATGGTATACACCCGGTCAGTCGTGGGAGCAATCCAAATCGACTCAGCGCCATATCCGATCCTCGTCGAGTTTAATATTTGACTTTCGTTTGAATCGGAAGAATCCTGGCTGGCTTTTGCCAATTGCCGGGCAGCGAACTCAAGAAATCCAGGGCAGGTTTCCATCGAGGTAATGCAGATCAGATTGGGGATTCGAATTCGAAGTGAGTTGCTCAGGCAGGAGATATCCTCACGAGCTACCTGTGTGATTTGTTCGGTTGCTGAGTCGATGAGGTTTGCCGGCAGGAGGGTCATCACTCCGTCAATTTCGGGGAAATCGCCGCTGGTTTGTTGGATCAACTTGCAAAGGTAGGCCAGTTTCGGGGTTCGATCCCAAATGATTTCGCTGAGCTGATTTTCAGAGAGTTTATTGCTTTCCATTTGCAGTTCGATGAATTTTGCCGCAACCGCAGGATCATCTGGACTAAAATATTCCGTTTTTGTTCTTTCGACACCCTCATTGATTGCAGCGGGGGCGTCCATAGGTTTGATACGATCGTCTGGATCGAAATCGTTTGCGTCGACCGTAGCATTGCGGTTGACGAATCTTTGATTGCGGTCATCGGTCCTATTGACCATTCTGCTAATTGCACGATCTTTCATCACCGCATTTTTAAGTCCTGAGATACAACTGCAACCTTGGGTTAGAACCCAGACACAGACACGTTGATGGTTCTCGATCAGTAAGAAGGAAATCGTGGATTCGCCTGAAGGTGGTTCCTGAACCAGTACTACCCCCCCTAAGGACTCAAGGATTTGCGCATTGGTTGGCCCGCCGTCGGTTCCGAGAACTAGGTAGACCGGTAGTTGTGCCTGGCTCCATTCAAAACCCTTTTCCCTGGCCCTGGCCACACCCCTATCCCAAATTTCTTGGATTTCCGGGTAGGGGGATTCCTCCTTGGACAATAGAATCTTAACGAACTGATAAACGATCGGAGGGATAACGATCAAGCAGAAAAGTGGGATCAGGACAACCCTGTAAAGATCCGACAGCGGAATATCGCTTTGGACGAAAAACTTCAAAACAATCAATGAGCTGATCAACACGACAAGTGCGATGAACGAGGTTAAAGCCCATTGAAATGGAACCGATCTGTTTTGCAGATACCGAATCGACGGCAGGCAGTTGACAAACCACGTCACAAGCTGCCTGACCGGCATCGTTATCGCATTGATAATGTATTCGAGGGCTCGGATCACTGGCATGAAAAACTCCAAACCGATATAGTTTTTTGGATGCTTGGTAGACTAGGATTGGAACAGCAGGACTGCAAGGAACGTCATCACGACAGCCAAGAGGGTAGTGACCATGGCTGTATAACGCAAGGAATTTCGTCCTTCGATGGGACGATCGCTTCTGGGAATCTCCCTTTGGGCCGGTAGTTTCAAAATCCCTTGTTTTGGACAAACCCTTGAGACATCCTTTGCCCAAGAGGTTATCGATTCCGGTAAAGGTCTACTGCGGGAAAAATCTTGCAGTCTTCCCGGATTGGAGTAGATCCCTCGGAACCCTAAAGCGACGGCCAGGAAATAGACCTCCAAGGGATCCTTGTTAGAAAGTTCCCGAGCTTCTCTGGCTTTTTCAAAGAACAAATCAAAAGCGTCTCGACTACCGAAGAATCTCCTCTCAAGACAGTGTTCATACCACCATGTTTTTTCTGACCATTGAGAATCTTCGATCAGCCCGTCCACCCAGCTACAAAATGCATAGATCGACAGCTCCCATTCCTTGTTGTCCGGAATAGTCGATTTTGCTGAGTCGATTGCGTTGATCAACGTTTCGCGCTCATCGGCAACATCGATTTGCTCGTGCCTCTCGATTCGATTTTCAAAATCTAAGGCGTGGTCGAAAAGTGTATCGATTTTTCGGGCGAAATTCGGATTGATCATTTGTTGGCTCGATTAGCAGTTTCCTTAGGTATCGTAATTCTTTTGCTGGCAAGCATCGGTCTCAGATCACTTTCTTTTTCCATGCGAATATGGTGAATTCAAAACCATGGTTGGATCCGTCGTACCTCAAGTAAAGTTGTCGATTCCCTTCCAAGTTATGGGTATTTTGGATCAGTTCGTTTTTGATTCGGATGCCCAGTGTCGGATCACCGGTTTGCAAGATATGCCAGGGCTCTCCTTCTCTAAGGATTCTGTAGAATCTCCAGCCGCGAATGAGCAAGGACGGTGGAAGTGAATTGCGATCGAAATCCTCCAACTTCAGGGCCCTAATTTGATTTCGAAAGTACTCCTCAATTTTGACATATGGGCCAAGCTTCCAATCCTTTTGAATCTCGCTGAACATTTGCTCGTACTGACGTCTTTCAAGGTCATTTTTGAAGCCGCCTTGGGCGTTCAAGTAATGCACGCCCAAGACCATTTCCCAGTCTGGCCCAAACCACTCAGCGCTCAATTCACAACGCATGCCATTGGCATACCCGATGAAGGGGCTCTGTGGGAGTTGTTCGAATCGCACGCCGTTGATTACGCGGCGAATGTAACTATCGATGCGTCTAAAAACCCGACACTGATTGGAATGATCATACGGGTCGACTTCATCCTCAGAGAATCGTCTAGTCTCACTGAAAATCGCAACCGATCCGGCGATTGAAGTCAAGCATTGATAGGCCTGCTCTGGATGGATTCGGGGGTTGGAGATCACTTCGTTTAGTGTCGCCGTGGCTAGGTTGAGCTGATGAACCAGGAAGACTCGCTCGAAATTTTGCGATGCAAGCCGGGAGAGTTCCGTACCGTTGCCTGAAAGCGGAGCAGCCAGTTGGTCGCGGCGAGTCTTGAGGAAACTCAAAAGATCGCTCAAAAGATCCTCAAGGGCCTTCCAGCCCGTAAGGGAAATCGATGGAGGAAAGAAATCCTCAACCAACGCATATTTCGTCGTTCCTGAAGACACATTTCGAAGCTTAGCGATGGCGAGGGTAACGTAGCCGTTGATATCTTCCCCCTCAAAAAGTAGCCCAACATTCTCTTTCTTGACCTCGATCGATGAATTGGATGTCGATTCGTAGGGGTCTTGGTTCTCATCCCTGCTTTCGATCTTGTCCTGACGATAACGAGTCAGCTCCCCTCCCTGAAACGAGACGGCTTTCTTGTCAGAAACCAGCGCCGGTATGGCCAGAAAAACGGTAATGGATGCAAGTCGGTTGTCCTTGAGTCTTTCGGATAGGTTCACCGGCGAGAACCCGTGTGATTGACTCTCTACGATAGTTCCGTCAGGCATCCTGGCTTGTACATCGCGGATCTCGAAGAGATTGTTTTGCAAGAAATCTGTTGAAATATGCAACAAACTCACCCCGGAGGCATGCGGATGATCCAGTCCGACATTCTGGGAAACCAGTTCAGCCCAGTAGCGATCCGATGCCTGAAAATGATGAGGCCTTAGGAACATCCCCTCGTACCAATGCACCATAGGATTCTTCATGATTAGACCAATGCAAACCTCTTGCGAGTGTTCAAAAAACATCGGATACAAAAACTGGGAAGATCTCGCGTCAAGACCCGAATCCATAGTATAGCCAAGACTTGTTTGGTTACAATACAGTCGGGTTGCCGTTAGCCGGTTCCAACGATCGGGCGTCGATGGGTCAAGAAACGATACCCGGGCCTGCCTGATGCTCGATCAAAGCTAATCCGTTCAAGTAATCGCAAACTATCAAAGCCCTGCCATGGTGACAAAAACCCTACATCGACCCAAGGTCCGCGAAACCGGGCCTGAATTTAGCAAAATCCGTCGCCTGCTCCAGCTCTTTGTGCTCGGAGCCGCAACGGTCTGTCTGTTGGCTTTTCTTTTCTACACCCTCTACCCGAGAACTCGCACCACCTATCTTGCAACCGTTGCAATCAGCGACTACGGAGACGATTCGATCTTTATCAACTCGGTTTTCTCAGACTGGAACACCTCGAAAATCAACGAACAACTGGAAAAGGGAAATTGGAGCAAATGGACCCCTACCCAACCCGGCGACTGGCAACGTTCCTATAAAAAATCTCTTGGGAATGACAAGTTCGACCCGATCGACTCGAAGGAAGACTTCCTGAATATCTGGAACCAACGACTGCCTCCGAATCCCGACATTTTAGGGGGTAGCAATGATGTTTTGGTAGTGCAGATGAGGTGTCAATCGCTCGCCGATGTCGATCGAGGCACTGTCGATCTTATTGTCCTGAAATCAACAGATTCCCAAGGCACTGTTCCGCTTGCAGATATCCTGAAAAGCTTGAGTTCGACTCGATACAAGAAAATCAAAAACATCGTCCTATTTGCAGATATGGCAGATATACACTTCGACCTTAACGATCAACAAACTAGACTCTCGAACCCTATTGTGGAAACACTTTTAGAGGACTTCCAAAGCGATGATTTCAAAGAACAAGTCATCGTGCCTTTGACCAAATCCGGACGAAATATCTACCTGCTTCTGCCCCGCGCCGACAGCCAGCCTACACTCCTGACTGGCAGCGGACAAACTCTTTTCCAGGAATCGCTCGAAAGAGCACTCTCTGCGGGCGATCCTTCTTCGAAACAATTGAACTTGGCAGATCTTTATCAGCAACTTTTCATTCGGATGAGTGACGCTTCGGACGATTCCCAATTTCCGATACTTCTGTCTGTCGTCGAACAAACCTGGATTCCTCCGATTGCCCCCTCATCAGCGATCAACGACGCCAAAGCAAAATCATCGTTTGAAAGAGCCCAGCAAGTCGTCTTGAGCAACCCACTACCCAAAAAGAACAACCCCAAGCCCAAAGAGTCGACAAGCGATGAGTCGAAAAGCGATTCTGTCAAGAGTGATGAGCCGCGATTAGCCCAGAACACGGACTCGCAGGATCCAAAGGATCCAAACGCTTCAAACCCTATGGATCAGCTCGAAAAATTTCGCAAAGAGATACGTTACCTCGAAGATCTCGATGTTCGAAGAAAATGGCTGAAGTTCGCGTACGACCAACGTTTCGAGGAAAATACGCCACTCCCAGATGAACCGAAGACTCTGGACCCGCAAAAAAAAGATCAGGCCAATCGCCAAGCCTGGTACGTTCCGAATGACGAACTTAGGAAATATCTAAGTCCTTCCGAGGCCATCGATTGGATAGACCACAGGGAATCGATCCAGTCGACCATGCGGGCCATTTGCGAATTGGCAGAACAGCTTCGGTTGCTACTAGATCTAAAAAATGGTATCTCTGGTCTCGATGAAGAATCGAACAGCTACAAGGATTTGAAAAAAGATGTCCAAACGATCGAAAAAGCTATCAAACAGCAATTCGATGTTCTTTCAGAAATCCTGGAAGCCATCGATAAATTTCGATCAGACGCAGCGTCAACCTCAAAGAAACCCTGGTGGACTGTTTTGAAAAACCAAAAGGTGTCTTTGAATGATTTCCCAAAAGCATGCGACGGACTCGTCGAAACAATTAAAAAGTTCAAAAACGGTAAAAATTGGAATAGTGTTTACGAGACCACTTGCCTTAAGCTTTTAGGATCCACTCAAATCTCCTCCCAAAGCAGAATGCAGTTGCGAGAACTGATTAAAGAAGCGAATAGACCGGACTTCCGAGAGAACCGACCAGAAATGAGCCCGGACGATCAAGATTACAGCAAACTCAAGGAATCGATCTACAGCAACGATTCAGATTCATCGGCGAATGAAATTCTGGATGGCTTCCGAAAACTCTGCGAAAAACTCGAGCGGATCGCCCCGAATAATCCCAAAAACAAGTCGAATAGCGATCCAGATACTCAGGCAATCGAACAATGGTGCTACTGGATCCGCTCGGCTTTGAGTCCAAGAAGCAACAGCAGTGCGCAAGCCCATGCGCTGTTTCCTCTGGGAAATCAAGCGATTCAACTCCGAATAACATCAGGACTCTCGCGACAGAACGTCCTAGACTTCGAATTCGATCCACTCAAGGACAAAAAAAATACTTCTAAAGACCTCGTCCTACGAACCATTCATCGGGACCCGAATGTCAAAGCCAAGAATTCTCAGTATCGATTGAGATGGTCATCCGGAGATCAAAAACAACACCAAAATCCTCTGGATATTTCGTTCCAGGACAAAGAATTTAAAAAGGGAGACCTTAAGCCGATTTCGATGGACGAAGATCATAAGATCCACATGGAGCTCAAGAATGACCGGATGCTTTGCTCGGTTCCCTACAGCTTGAATTTCGAATTGATCGACGAAGCAAATCAAATCGTGGCTAGTGAAGAGCTGAAGGTTTATGCCAATGTCAATCACCTCGTGCTTCAAGCCACCCATCCACTTCAAGGACTTGCCAAAAAAGCACCCAAACAAGGAGCTCTTGGTATGACCACAGTCGATCTTCCGAGCCTTGCTCTTGGTTCTTACGAGAACAAATACAAGCTTAAACTAATAAACCTTGACAACAAAGAACGGCTTGCCTCGGTCAAACTCTACGAAATTCCCAAAGAGTATCAGCTTACCGACAAATCAAGATTCAAAAACCAACTTAGCGCAGGCAAGTTGGATAAGTTCCTGAAAGCGCAAGCCGAGCCGGTCAACCTCATGCCTGAGACGTCGCAATTACTTTCATTTCAGCCGCCCGCTAATCCTACAAAGCCAGACGACTCTTCCGATGCATCTGGCCAAGAGCAGGTCCATGTCTTCGTTTCTCCTGTATTTCTAGTGCAGGAATGGCCCAAGAAGCCTCAGACGTCTGAGCAGCAAGATCCAAGTGATAAACAAACCGAATCAAAGCCGCTGCTCTCGGAGGTCTACTTCTCAGAATTCCAAAGAATTCCGCAACATTCCTGGGATTTACTTCAATGCAGTACCCTTAACGTAAACGACCAAGATGACAAATGGATTTTGAAAATCGAAGCCAAGGAGACTGCGATCACAAACTTGGTCAAGAAAGGGTTGGTAGAAAAACTCCAACTGAAATTATCAAAAGAAGCAGGTGTCCTTCCAGCAGAACCCATAAACCTTACCTTAGAACCAACTCGCGATTCAACGGAAAGCGGGGTTGAGTTTCAGATTCCTCCGTTACGAAGCTCGCTGTACGATGATTTCAAGGATATCCTGAGCATGGGAACGCTCGTATTGGACCTCCCAAACGAACCGAGATCCCATTTCTTTCGGTTCAATAAGTCCAACAATACTTGGGAAGTAATCAAGAACTACAGTGGCGGCCTTTCAAACCTCCAACGACTGCGGTTTTGCGGAATCGCCATTACCGAGGACGGCTCACCGTACCGCCTGAACCAACTTCCAAAGTCCAAAGAGGATCGGATTTTTTTCAGAACGCATCGATCCGAATCCAAGGGAGACCCTGCACTGATCCCAAAATTCCTTCAAATCACCGACTTGCAAATCGATTTGAGCCCAGAAGATACCATGTTTATAGAGTTGATCCAGAAAGACAAAAAGAAGCAGATTCCAATTAAAGAAGATCGAATCAACCGGCTCCAAGGTGGGGTGACGATCACCGAGGATAAAAGTTTAGCCATGAAATTTTTCGCTGAAGATCTGACGGAGTACATCGAATTGCCCCAACAAGACCAACCCCAACAGGGACTCATTGAGATCCAAGTCGGATTTCGAGTACAAAATAACCAGACGATCAACAAGACCTTGGTCTTCGACTACGAGAAACCAACCCTTTTACTTCAAAATGGTCGTCCTGTGATTTTCAAGGAAAAGACTGGAAAAGAAGAAGAGAAAACTTTTGATTTGGTGCTCGCTTGCACGGATAGCAACGGCAGTGGGATTAGCAAAGGATTGCTTTGGGTACTCGAAAGCAACGGTAAACGGTCAAAAGAAGCTATCAAGGGTACGTATCAACGTAGGGACGAGAAAGACTTCATTCATTTTCCAATCGATGAGAACAAAGTCGGAGAGTTCTCTGACTTCGACCTGGAAATCGAAGACAACGCAGGTAATGTAATCAAGGAGAAGCTTAAAGTCCCCGCTGAATGAACCTCTGGCGAGATCGTGTTCCTCTGACTCTGGTTGGATCAAGTCCATGGTTACCTTATGAATGCGTGGATATTTTACTAGGATTTCCCCAAGCTAACTTTTCAAATCGAACCCTTCGGGCAAACAGATCCGCCATAGCCAGCGGGATAGATTGCTTTGCTGCTTTGCTAGCAAAAAAATATCGGTTTTTGGTAATCTGTACCGTTAAGTGGGATTTTTCGATAGTTAACGAATCAGATCGTTCGATCCTTACAAGCGGACATTGGATTGTCTGTGTTACCCCGATTAGATTGTTGGGGGGCTTTTTCCTATGAGGATCATTAAGCGATGGACCGCTCGACATCTAGAAAGAAATCGGGACGCTTGCTCATGGCGTTCTTACTCAGCAGTTCTTTAACCGGCTGTGTGGCAAATCCGACGCCGGTTCCAACCGTATGGGATAAACTTGGAATCACCGGCGGAGCTGCGATGATGCGGGACTCCCTGGTCAATCGATCCGGTGACTTCCCAGGTTTGGAAAAGAAACCGCCGGTTTTGAAAATCGCCGATCCAAAAAACTTGGCCGAAGGCAAGCCTAAAGCAATTCAGGCGGCTGCAAAGATCAAGATGGATCAAGATCTAAAGAAGCAAAAGCTCAAAGCGTTGAAATTCCTCGGGGAGGTCAATTGCGGTTGCCATAACAAGGATGAGGCTGTTTCCAAAGCCCTCTTGGAAGCGCTTGGAGATTGCGATGCAGAGGTTCGTGCAGCAGCCGCCAACGCCATTGGAAATACGGCCGGGGACTGCTCGAAGTGCAAGACAGGTTGCGAAGTGACCTGTTGCTCTGAGGAGATTGTTAAGAAGCTTCAGGAGTTGTCGCAGGGAGTCGACGAGAATGGATGTGCCAAGGAGTCTGATCCGGCGGTCCGCAGCGCCGCTGCGGCCGCGCTGAAGAAATGTCCTTGCCCTCCACCCAAGCCGATCGAAGAAATCCCAACACCTCAGGAAATCGAAGAGATCATCGCGGTTGAAAGAACCGCTCCGGTGGCCTCGAATGCCATCCCCAAGCCCAATGCTTCTGTAAATGCCTCTTACGAAAACGGCATGGTAATCCTCGAGAGAAAAGATGCCAGTGGAAAGATCACTCAGTCGGTTCTCGGACACGAAAACCTCGTGAACGTTACGGTTGTTGAGGCGGCTCGATCATCCACCGGTCGCCAGTTCGTCAAAATGAATCTTCCATCGGTTTTTCACCTAACCCAGGGACAGCCGATGATCGTCGTTGACGAGCTAGGAAGGTACCAAGTGGTTCGAGTGGTCAAGACCGAGGCGGCCTGTGTCTTGGTAAGCATGCACCACGAACCGGTTGTAAAGTGCGAAAAAAATTGCTCCCTCCGATTGGGGCTTCTCGATGAGGGTACAGCCAAGGAAATCCATGTGGCCAACGCCAAGCCATTCTTGCCCGCCGACGCGACAAAATCCACACATGGACTGCTCGCGAAATCCTCGGCTACCAAGCAGCCCGAGGTTGCCAAGCAGCCCGAGGTTGCCAAGCAGCCCGAGGCTACCAAGGCCCGGCAAACGGCCCAACCCGCAAAACAACCTTGGTATTCAAGACCAGAATCACCGAGCGACAGAATCGCTAAATTGCCTTCGACTGCCCAGACCAAACCAGAGTCGGTCTTCAAGCAAAAGGCAACACTCGAGTCGTCGGATCGCAAACTGAATTCATTCTCGAGCAAAACGACACCGTTAACGAATCAGCCTAAGCCTAGTACGATCCAAAAAACGGTCTCTACCAAAGAGAAGGATTTGTTGAGTCTCAACAAGCAGGTCGCTCCAGCAAAGGCTTCTGTTGCCACCGAGAGTAAAGAACCCGGACCCGTGAAGGCCTCGTTCCGAGACGATTCGGCAAAAGCACCGGTGATCTCTGGAAAATCCACCAAAGCAACGCCCGCCGGGGACGAGCCTCCGTCGGTTCCAAGAATCTCCCCGAACAAGTCCACTTCGAAAGAGCCTGTGAAAACCTCCAAACTAGACCCTCAAGCATAAAGTCTGTCTGAGTCGTTTTAAACTTCTGTCTTGGACTCCTGACCTTTTGCTTCTCAAAAAGCCGCCTCAATTACCTTGGGGCGGCTTTTTTTATTGACACTCGTTAGGTTATACTGTAGACCTCAAGATCCGTTGCATCGATTGGACGGCCCTCTTGATTGTTGCCTTGACATTTGATTGAGAGACGCAGCGCGCGGATCTCTTATGAATCGAAGTATTGCATTTCGAGGTCCACTCATGCCGCAGGATAATTTTCGCGATCGCTTCCGCTCTGGACGTGGAGTCAAAAAATCTAGCGAATCGAATGGCATGGAGCCTGAGAAATCCGGTCCATCGGCTGCCCATTCGGTAAGTCGAAGCATTTCAAAGTCTTTTCCTCAAGCAAAGCGGGCTTCGATTCCATTACCCAAACGGCCTCTTTACTTGGCTGCTCTTGGATTTCTGCTGGTAGTGTGCTTGTTGACCTTGGTCTTCTGGGATTCGTTCTTCGGTTTCAAAGTACCGGTCGTCACCTCGCCCCCAAACTACTCTTCAGATATCGCTAATCTTCTGGGCGACATACATGACTCCAAAGATGCCATTGATCGTCTCAAAAAATCCGGGCACATCAAGCAGACTAAGGCCTCTGAAAACAACATCGTCGACGATGTTGTGGAAGCAGTTGTTTCCAATAGGACCTGGAAGACCGACGAAAAAGGTGGTGGGGCTGCCCGGAACCTCTGGGTCTTCTACGTAAACAACTACTTTCTACTAGACCCAAAAGGCAAAGTTCTGCTGGTTGGAACTAAAGGAAACAATCCTTTTGGATCCTCATCTCCGAGCAATAAAACTACGATTGAACTCCATGACTTTTTGGAAAAACTAGCCGACGGAATCAAGAATGGGGGCCTTGCCATCGTCGCACTTGACCTTCATCGTACGACAAAGATCACCAATTTCGCATATATGAAATTTCCAACGGATGAAATCACAAAAGCATTTGAGAGCCTTACCGATGAGCAAAAGGGTAAACTTCTTGTCATTCTTCCCTGCAAATCCGACCAACGCTCCTGGCTATCTGCGACCTATCACCGCAGCTATTTCGGCACCTATTTCCTTCACGGCGTTGCGACAGGATTTGGCAAAAATGCTTCGCTCGATTTCTTCAAAGAGGAACTCGGTAAGCGGATTGCAAACGACGTTCGAAGCAAGTTCGGCGCCTCGGCCGAGCAAATTCCGGCTTTTTTGTATGACGACAAACAAATAGATCTCAAGAATTACTCCCTTTTTGGATGGTACGGTGCAACTGACAAAAGTGATCCACCTAAAGCACCGATCGACGATGAGTATGAAAATTTGGGGAAACTGTGGGAAAATTATCGAAGAAAATACCAAACCAAAGCGCTTTGGAAACTTTCATGGAAAGAGCATGCCGAGAAATTGAATATCGAAGCTGAGCTGGCATCGTTCGAGAGCCTGTACGACTACGGATCGGCTTCCAATATTCGGATGCAACAATTGAAAAAACGACTCGATCCTTCCGATCAGTTGCCAGAGTCCACCCTGGAAAAAGACGTCGAAGAATTTTTAAAAGCAGGAGCAAGTGAAGAAGGAATCGAAAAGGCCTGGTTAGAACTCAGTAAGATTGCAGAAGCAAAATCACCTGCCGAGAAAGCGATCACCAAAGACAACGCTAGGGATGAGGCCTTGAGAACCGCTATTAAGGTTCTTTGTTTCGAATTGAATAATTCGTCCAGTAGGGTCCAAGGGCAAAATAAAAGCGTAAAAACGGATAACTGGAAAGCTGTGAGTAACATTCTTAGTAACTATCTGGATATTCAAAAACTTAGTTACGACACCAACCCTGGCTTTTTTCAAAAGAAGGAACATACCAGCAAATTAAGCGAACTCACAAAGGCTTTCATGCATAGCGTCGACTGTGCGATCAGTTTCGATTTTTCCGGGGAGCAAATCAAAAGTAAAAAAGTAAAAGAGCTTCACCAGTCCTTGAAAAAAGTTCGGGATGACTATCACGTTTGGATCGACAACACTCGCAATCTAAGCTCAATGATTCCAACTTGCCTTTCCCTGCAGATCGAACGCTCTAAGGTTGATAGCGATTCTATAAAGCTTGTCGCCGAACTTGCTGACGCCTTGAATGATTCCGAAGAGCTAAGGCACTGCTGGGAGAACGAGGGTGTAGAATCCTACACTCTTCATGATAAGGTTGCCGACTTGAAGGATAAGGTGAAGAATATTCAAGAAAAACTCATTGGGCAACTCAAAAGCTACGAGGGGAAGTCGATTGTTGGTGAAAACGCCATCAACCTACGAGCAACCTTGCGATGCCCGGATCTGCCTCAGGATACCCGAAAGAAATACCACCAGGAGCTCAAAACGTTTTGGGAATCTAGTTCAAACACTAATCCGTCTTTCACGAATGATACCAAGGAACACAGGGGTCTTGAAAGCGCTTTTTTAAGCTCATTCAAACTTATTCAAAAAGAATTTATCAATAAACTTAGTAGCGACAACAGGAGAATCTTCGAGAACGTCTTTCAGTACGATATTCGATTTGATAAGCTCGGCGATAATGCGTCCGAGCGTCTTTGGCAGCAGTTAGCGATAGGTGACACGCCATGGTCGAATCAACCAGACGTGTTTGATCTACAAGACAAGAAGGAGTCGATCGCCTATCGTCAGTGGCAATTCGATCGATACTGCCTTGAACGTTGGGGTGATCCAACCGAAGAAAAGAAAAGTACCACGGCTCCCTTTAAAATGCTCGCCAATTCATTCAACGGAGGAAAGGATTTGATGGATGAGTCTCTACGCGATGCAGAAGCTGCGTTGGAATTTAACTATGATCCACAAGCCGAGCAAGCGGATTATCCTGAGGACAAATGGTCTGCCGATGGTGATCGGTTCGCATTGATTCGAGGAGAAATTCGCAAAGCGATTGACGTTCCATCCAAATCCAAAGGGAAGATAGGAACCGAATCAAACGATAGTACGGGAACCTCGGAATCCCTGTTGATGGCGATCCGGGGCCACCGTAAAGTAGCGGAACTAGATACCTTTTACAAACTTAAACCCACTTTTGTAAATGATCAAGATACCTCGATCACGGTCCGTCCAAAAGCGATACCAACGAGCATTGCGATTCTTTTGGACTGCTCCAAATCGATGGGGATTAAATCGCAAGTCTCAGACAAATCAGATATTAATTTCAATAAAGCGAAAAACGTTGTGAGGGAAACAATCGAAACCATCGCAACGATTGCCAGGGAGAACAACCAAGAGTGGGATGTCTCGTTAGTTCTCATCGGCTACGATCCGAAGGAAGCAAAGATTTCTGGACTGACGAGAAAAAATGGAATCAGCTCAATATGGCACAGCGATTTCAGAAGATTAAATAAGCCTAGAGTTGGTGAGGTGAGCAATAATAAATCAGAAGTCCAAGAATTTATGAAAATACTCGATTCACTTAGGGATGAGCATCTGGGTGGAACGCCGTTACTTGAGGCTGTTCGATGGGCTACGGACTCGCTCAAGAAAAGCCGTTACAAAGGCGATGAGCAAAAACTGATTCTGGTAATCAGTGATGGTGCCGATGATACAATTGATTCCCAAAAAGACGCTACATCTAAGCAAAGCACATGGAACGAATTGAAGAGAGATCGCGACAGTTCTCAGATCAAGCTTCTATTCTATCCTCTCGAATTGAAGGAGAAAGACAAAGACGAACTAAAGAAGATATTTATTGAGCAAGGTTTCGATGATAATCAACCTAATCTTCCCAGTTCCGCGTCGGGTTTAGCAAAAACTCAAGTGGAAAAATACGAAACCTTTCTAAGGGAAATCGGCGTTAAACCGGTAAGCGATTTTGGTGAAATGCTCGGTCAAATCAAGTCTCAATTTATACCCGAGTATTCGCTTGTGAAGGGTCCAAGTGGGGGTCAAGTAAAATTAAAGTTTCCTTCGGATAATAAACCTGTGTTCAGCAAAAAAGTGTTTGATCCATCCGTTTTCTCAGATGTCGACGATCCTGTGGATATTTGTATTAAGATAGGTAGGGATGACGAAAGACCGCTATCCCGTCCATTTCCGATGTATAGAGGCCAAAACGTAATCGTTGGAACTTCTCTCGGTAAAGCGGACCCACAGGAGCTGGAAGTCAGTTTTCTGAAGGAATTTGATCCCGTGTCTAAAGGGTACACGGCGTTGTTCGGCGGTAGCGATCTGCAATCAAACAAGCTTTACTATAACGAGTTGACTCCGTCGGAGGGAGATGTTTTTGAGTTTGTTTTGGATCAGGCTGGAGAGGCGACCAAACCTGTAGTTCGTCCCAAGCACTTTGTTGGGATCTACATACAGGCTCGTCGAGTCTATTTTTTCTCAGATCCAATCTATCAGCCCGGCCATTTTCTTCCCACCATTCGGTTCGCTAACTTCAAAAAACTAAAAGATTCCGATCCTACAGCCCAGGACGAACTTCTCGTCTTTACTTGGGATGAATTCGATAAGGTGCGTTGGGTGGACCCCTCCAATCTGCAGGAGGACGATCGGAAGAAACTCGAAGGTGATGGAATTACATTCCAGCCTAAGCCTAAGGAAGAGGCATCTTCCCGATTCACGGTAGACATAGATTACAAGAAAACAAACGATGCTGGTGGTGATTCTGATTTCCAACAGCGATGGTTTGTTCTAGTTGAGAATAGCAGGACAAAGATCCTAGACCGCTGGTATTACGAAAAACCTGTTGAGATTGCCGGTAGTGAAAGGCAATTCCATCGAGAGAAGCATGACTTTGAACTCCCAGCCGGCGCTCGGCTCGGTTTTGTACAGGCTAAGGATTTGCTTTCCGATTCGGCCAAAGGACAGGTCAAACGGTGGACAAACAAACCTGTTTCGCCTTGAATCCTGATGAGTTGGTTCGCCAGACTCTTCGCTGCATATCGCAATGTCGAGTTGGTTGTAGACCGGGCCGATTCGAACCCAGATGCGTCAAGCGACGGAGGGACCAGTACAAGCTGATGGCGACCCATTTGCGACCTCCGGATCGATACACAGCGGCTAGTGCAAATGGTTATCCATCAGACGGAAGCCACCGACGGAAACAGCAAAGATCTGAACAAGTTCCTTCAGCCGATTCTCGATTCAATCCTTACGTCCCGGCGCAGCCTCCTAAATCCTACTCACCAATTTGAAGATGTCGATTTCGACGATAAGCAAGGAGCTTTAGACATCCGTAAATCAACGAGATAAGCCCCGCAACTGCTCCGGCACCAGCTAACCAATAACGGTCCTGTGTTAAGCCTGGCAACAAAACCGAAACAGAAGGATCATTGGGTTTATAGAAAACCTCCAAATTTGGTGACGATGCAAAATGAGCGAGAACCGCCGCTGCCTCTTGTCGATCTTCAGTTCTGGCGGGAAAGTAAGCCAGTCGTTCGCCTGAATAGGCTTTTCCGTCGACGGTATAGCTGTAGCGGACACGTGGTACAAAGTAGGTGTATTTGCTTCCGCGTCGCCCGCCCGATTCTTCTGTTTCGATCGTAGAGCTATCCATGCGGCCAATCGCAACTGGCCACGTGGGACTTTGGGTTCCTACCATGAGTTCTTCTCGCATTAACACAAGAAGTACAGCACAGCCCATAAGAATACCGAAAGCCGCAATCGCTCTTAGAAGGAATTGTTGCTTATATTCAGCCAGTGCCAGCTTCGCACGCCGTTTGTCTTCTCGTTCGTAGTCAAAGACGACATTCTTTTCGATCATGCTCGAGATGGCAGGTATGTCCAACGGGCGGATATCGACATTGAATTCTTTTCCATTTTCCAAACGAATGGTCATGATCTGGTTTTCGATTGGGATGCCGACGAAAGGGATTCCAGTGCTGAGGCTGATTTCTACTTTCCCAAACTCGATAAAGGCGACCTCTTTCCACTCGATTCGATTGGAACGCAGAGTATAGAAAATTTCGATAGCTTCACCAAAGAGAACGTATCGCTTTGCTCCGAACAGTCCCCATGCCAAAGCTGCACAGCTTAAAAGCAGTAGTATTGCTCCTAGTATCCATACGTAGTTTTTCTGATGGAGTCCCATTCCAATAATCAAAATGGCCAACGCAGCGATAAGTACACTCAACACAAACCATAACGCACCACTTCGATTTTTGATTCTTACAGTTTCCATTCGCAGTTTCCTTTCTGTAACAGTTAGTCGATCAAAAAGTCGACAGCGCCATTTGCGGCTATTTCAATCAGCAAAGTTTACCAAATGCAAGATGCAAGCCGCCGTCGCCTGGCACCTACCGAAGGGTCTTGCGAGTGCTCGAGACTTGGGGGAGGTTGCTTTTCAAGGGCGCAAATAAATGCTTGGCCGATAGCGGGTTTACTTTGGTAAAGCTTTTGCATTAGGTTTGATTTCAACATGCCAACAGTTGTTTGATTTGTTCGTCTCGTCGATGAATTTACTGATGTAGCCATCTTTTTCAGCCATTTTAAATGCCTCCGTTATGGCGACTTTATTGAAGCTGACTCCGGCTGCGGCTTGGGTTGAGTTGACACCGATATCGATGATATTCTTAAGTTTGTAGTTTTCGGGTGTGGTCACGTGCAGCGATACTCGCTTGTCACTCAGCAAAAGCTCTTTTACCTTTGCTACCATCAGTTTTTTAACGTCCAAATCAGGCTTTTGCTTATTGTTTTCATAAACCTTGAGGACCAAATCTCCATTGCTGCCATACAGGTCGTACTGCCCTGTCAGATTTGCTTTGGCATTTTTGTACATAATGTCCACCTGCTCTTCAGGCGTTCGGATCGTGCTGGATATTACCGCTTTCGTGCAACCTGCATTCTGCATAACCATCTTAAGAACGCCAAAAGAATATTGGTCGACGATTCTCTCGCTGGCTGACAAAGTGTCCTTGTAAACGACAGTTGCCCCTCCCGTCTGCGAGATGGGCAACGAGGGCGAACTGCTGTTGTTGGACAAAGCACGAAACGTTGCTCCCGCAGGATCAACCCGTCCGTCGGTATTGACCATCCGGACGACACGACGCTGAAACTCTTCGATCGCCTGGATCGTTTTAGGACCAACCTGCCCGTCAACACTTAACTTCGTTAGCGGCGGCATTCGATGGTTGTTTAAGAGAGTTTGGACGCTTCGGACGTCCTGAGGTCGATTGATACCACTTCTTCCAACCGAACCAGTGATCGAGGACATTTTTTTCTCCATTGATACTTGACAAAAATAGTTCACAAACGGACTGTTCAAGTAGTATACGAACTGAACATCGAAAGGTTGCGGAAATTTTCCGAAAACATCGCGAAACTTCCTTAACCATGCACCATGGCCATAAGGATATTGAGATCCTAAACGGCCAACAAACCGCCTTCGCGATTATCTGTTTATCGAAAGGCGCGAACTCTCCCGTAGTCCCAACTTTCGTAGTTTTGCATCAATTTCCTGTGTCCCTGCTGGTCCGCCCTTGATCTGTTAATCGCCCAGTCCAGAATTAGTTGGTCGCAGGAACGGCCGCATTGTACGAAAACGGCTCCAAGTCAATAGGTGCCGTACAATAGCTGCCTGGCGTTTAACGAAGCGGCCATAAATTAGAATGTTGGCTTTGGACCTGGTTTTGGTTCTGGTATTTGTGAAGGAGCCTTTTGTGAATCGCTTGATGAAGAGGCAGATTCTGGTGGCGGTACCGGTTGAGGATTGGGCGTTGGATGAGTTCGAATTTCATGTATTCCTTTTGATTCATTGATGTCTTTTCCAAGTTCTCGAGGAGAGCTAATGCCATACTCCGATATTGCTCCGAATTGACTTGACCCGGTCGCGTGACCGTATGCATCTACGGCGTAATCAACGCAGTTTGAACTGAAGACCTGATAGTCGCCAAATTTCCTCGTGAAATCCTTAAAGTCCTCGTAATTGCCTTTAGGGATCTCAACAGGGTCCGTTTGAAATGGAAATGTCTCCTTTGAAGGAAAATCCTCAGGATGATTAACCCGGATGTCGTGACCAGTTCCATACGGATAGTTGGCGGAATCATCTCCACCGCCCTTTTTAAGAAGGTTTTCGTCTTTCTTAATGAAATTATCCGTTGTTCCGACTCGTGGCTCCGCACCGTAGGTCTCGACTCTAGACATTTGAAGATCAGCATCTTCAACGCCGATCGCGACTTGAGCGTGCCCGGGTGTTATTGGATTCATCTGATCGTGACCGTCGACATTCTTCGCAGTTTTAGTCATCAACTGTGCGTAATACTTGGATTTCTCATCGTCGGGGGTGCAACTATTTTTTGTTTTATCTTTATCTTCCCAGGGCAATGTTATCGAATCCGGACCTTTAGGTGACTCATCCTGAGTCATCTCACTTTGATTTAATTTGGCTTGACTAGATTTTTCTTTTGAAGCCTTTTCTTTGGCTGCCTTCTCCTGAGCTGCGTTCTCCTGTGCCGCCTTCTCTTCCGCTTGCGCCTTCGCAAGTGCGGCTTGGTTGTCTTTTCTGAATTGCGCCTCAATGGCAGCGGCTACTGCCGCTGGGTTGCCTGGGGCTGTGGTTACTAGCATACCGTCCTTGCCCGCTCCCGAGGCATTGCCGTCGGGTGCACCGGCGGTGCCTGGTTTTGGTGGAGCACCACTTCCCGGCGCTCCGCTGCCTGTTCCGGGGGCGCTTTGGCCTGGAAGCGTTGGGACTTCCGGTCCCATGCAACCACCGGGGGCTATGGTCATGATCTGGGAATCGATTGGGTTGACAGATGATCCTCCGAAGACGCTGCCGAAGAAATCCTTTAACGAACTAAAGTCGCCAGATCCGATTTTCGTGGCTTCGTTGGTTACGGCTGTTCCTAAACCAACTGCAGTCGTCGCCGCAGAATAGATCGCTTGAAGTGGCAACTGGAGCGGGTTTAATGTTGCTCCGGCCTTGAAGGCTTCGAGTTCATGGCTAAGTATGTTGCCCAGGTCTTTGAGTCCTACATTGCTACCGTAGTACCCTTTGTCGTGATGGTCATAGTAAGGCGACATATCCATGTTAAGGATTCGATCGGGAACCCACCAGGCTTGCGTGTTGCCAGCACCTGGAAGTTCAGGTGATCCCAGGTCGATCAATCCGCCAAACAAATAGACGTTGCCTTCTTTCTCTTTGATGCCAAAGAAGTTTCCCTGCGTCGCATCTTGCTTGTCGGCAACAAACAGCTCACGGATCCTCGAGGGTATGTATTGCGAAACGTTCGGCAACGAATCTCGCTCTTCCTTGGACGTTGAGAAGCCTTCTCCGGGAATATAAATAGCGGTGCGATCGTTCGGTGAGTAGTCGCTGCCATTCGAATCTTTGCTCGGTGGTCCCATCTCAACGAAGGCGTTCGCTTTGTCGCTATCCGACAGCAAATTGTATCGCTCATAAGCTGCTGTATTTGTTTGCTTGAGGTAATCCAACACGTCAGGAGTAATGTGTTGCCGCGGCTTGCCGTCCGAAGATGGTGGTATCGCGCTTTGCTTAGATGAACTACTTCCCGACGTGGAAGCACTATTGCTCGCCGAGGATGTGCCGCTCGATGAACCGTTCCCGTTGTTTGCCGCGCCTGGCTTTGGGAAAAAGGGTGGCGTGGTTCCGCTTTGAGTTACCGGGATGTTGCTATCCAAGATCGCGTTACTCAACATCTGAGCCGCCATCTGATTCAGCCCAGTTGACTTCATGATGTTGGTGGCTGCGGCAAGAGCTGCCTGCGGGTCGCTCCAATCGGTTTTGATGGTGTTACCAATTGTCGAAGCGAGCCCCGCAATCTTGGAGACATCCGACATTCCAGGTATGTTCCCAAGACCTGCTACTGCCCCGAGCGCCTGCAACGGATCGCTGAAGTCGGTGTTCAGCAACTTCTTTCCCGTGTCGTGCAACTCTTTGGCTTGCCCGGCATACTTCGCAACGTCTTGAAGCCCCGCAATTCCCGCAACGCCGCCGATGGCACCAAGAACAGCGCTCGGATCGCTCCAGTCGGTTGTGGCGAGCGAGTAGAGCATCTTACCCTTCTTGATCAGGTCGTCCGCATCACCTAATGAGCTCTGGATGTCAGAAAGTATGCCAGAGTCACCGCATATGCATCCCTTGGGAATTTTTCCCGATGGCGAAACGGGTCCTGGAAGCATATTCCCAAGAAAGATGACTTGGCCAATTGTATTGAAGGGACCCTCCGGTCCAGCGCAGTTCATGAACATGTATGTACCAACGTGATAATCCACGAAGGAACCATTCACTCGAACCGTTTTGGAATGAGTCGTCGGGATCGGACGACAGAACCCCATGTTGACTCCCGAAAGGACACCTCCTCCCACGCCTACCTCATCACATCGCACGGTGGACAATCGGGAATTGTGTCTGAAGGCGAATTGAGTTCGAAACCGGACATTCGTGCTGAAGTTGACCGCGCAATCGAAAAGTGAGAGGATTTTATAGGGAACGGGAATCGTTGGAGATTTACAAACGTCTGGCGCCAGACAAATGCACATGAATTCTGCCGAAGCTCGCGTCCCTTCTTTTGTTGCCACGTTTTACCTCCCCTAAGATTCGATCATGTATTCGGGCGCTGTCATTCGAATCGCAACGGAACGCGTCGGAATTTGAGCGGGGAATATGCCACGCCACTGGAGAAATACTTTTTTGCGTTCGACTTCGACTTCAATGGTGTCCAAGTTGATGGGGCCAGGAATAATGCGACCATCTTCGAACTGAATGATCGTAATCATCTGGATTTGAGGTAAGCCAAACTTGAGCTCGCGTTCCCGGCTTAAATTCGATAATTGAAACACTTCATCGCCGTTGGCGAAACCTTTGAAGCTCATTCCCTCAGATGCAACATTGTAGAATCCGAACGAAAAATCTTGGGGAAGATACGGTGCTCGTGTTTCCTTCCAAGTTGCGTCATAGGTGCCCGCACGATTGATCCGTGGTTCCCAAGATGGAGGTATCGGACCGAGCCCGATTGGAGTCAATGCCTGCCCGAAGATTGGTTTCAACCTGTCACTGGGAAGTAATTGCGGAACACGAATGGAATGCCCATTTAGTTTGTTCTCAAATCCTACTCCGACGGGATTCGATTCGAAACGTTCTCCGTCGGAACGAATTCCACCAAAGGCATGCTCGTAACGAATCGGCAAACTTGATATCGGTTCAATTTCAGACAATCGCGCTATCCCCAATTTTCGTTTCCATTCGCGCGGACCGGTAACGAGAAAAGCTTTGTGGATGCTTCCTGCCCTGACGGAGGACAACCAAGACTCTTCCGGTCGACCACTCGGAGAATAGGCAGTTGCCTCAATCAAGACGTCGGTTCGCGGTTTGTAGGGAGAAAGCCCACTATCGAACCGCATACTCGATGAACTTGGATCGCCATAATATTGGTCTTCAAGGACAATCGTCTCTTGTTCTTTCGCAAGACCAAGCCTCTTTCCGTTCTCGATGTCAAAACTTCCGCGAACGACGACAACTCCGAAATGATTGAGCTTCGCATCGATCGATTCGAAATGAAGAGGAACAAACGGAGTTGAGTTGATTAGTTCGATATTCACGGTGGCTATTAACGACTCTAATTCAAGTCGATGATGGAACCATTGATTTTGACATTTCCCTTGGCAGAGAAAAGGAACTCGGTTCCTTCTATGGTAACTTTACCTCCCGCCTCCATCACAAGTTTGCTTGCCCCAACGATGATCTCCAGTTTCGAGCCAACGATGATTTTCTTTGTCATCCCAACTTCTTCAGCGCTGACGAATCCTACCGCTGTATTCATGGCGGCACCTGAGATGATCGAATAAGCGACTCCAACATTGGTCGTTTTCATGACGCCGACCATTTCGTTGCTCATCATCCCGACGGTTTCCGTCTTTGCGGAGCCAACGGAATTCGATTGATTTGAGGCGACAGTCGTCGTCTGGTTTGCGCCGATCTTTGTAACTTGATTGGATGCAATCTTAATATTCTGATTGGCGCCAATTGTTTCGGTATGATCAGTACCAACATCAACCGTCTTGTTGACTCCGACCTTTAGCTTCTGGTTGTTTCCAATCGTCATCACTTCATCGACACCGATGCTCTTGGTACGGTTCTTGCCAATCTTGTGCGTCTCATCATTCTCAATTACCGAATCCATATTGTACTGGCCGTGGATACGGATTTGCTCCTTTCCCGGAGTGTCGTCCATGCTCAGCTCGTTGTAGCCACTCCCCTTGTAAGTTTTGGTCTTAATGCCTGAACGGGTTTTCTCGCCCGGCAAGGCAAACGGGGGGACGGACTCCTTGTGATACACCCGCCCGGTGATCAGCGGGCGATCCGGATCCCCCTCGACAAACGAGACGATCACCTCCTCGCCAATGCGAGGTATGTCGATCCCCCCAAATCCTCGGCCTGCATGAGATTGCGATACCCGTATCCAGCAGGATGTGTTCTCATCATGCCGACCCTCGCGATCCCAGTGAAACTGAACCTTGACCCTCCCATGCTCGTCGGTGTAAATCTCCTCCCCCTTGGGCCCAACGACCACCGCTGTCTGTATGCTCACCAATCGAGGCCGAGGTGTCTGACGCGCCGGTCGGTACTGCATCGAATCGGGTACACATACAAAACGATTCGAATAAAAAGTCGATGTCTGCGAATCGGTCGACCGAGCAGGTTGACTGGCACTGTGATGCACTCCGGTCAGCAAAAACGACTTGCCAGCCTCGTCTGGACAGGAGTAGTGAGACTTGAGCTTGAACTTGTACCCAGCCGTAAACGACTTGCAACAACTCTCCCCCTGCACGGTATTGAATCGAATCTCCTCTTCTTCCATCCGTCGATACGACTCCTCGGTTCCATCCCCCTTGTCCACATAGTCGTTGGGGTAGTCGTAAAGTTCATAGCCCGAGTTATTCGACAAACTGACATTCCCGCTCTTGCTCGCCGAGGTCTTGAGCGATGTCGATGGCTGCAGAAAGTCGTAGTCCGTTTGCTCGAATTTTCCCGAGACAAATTCGTAGGCATGTTCCCAACTCGTGATCTGGTCGTTTGTATAAATCGAACTGATCGACGGCTTTAAATCAACCTCTGCATCCGAGGCGCGCGGGTAGTTGCTCTTATCCGAAAGCACCAACGTATGCTTGTTCGCCTCGTGCTTGAAGTAGTAGTAGATCCCGAAACGTTCGAGGGTGCGGGAAAGGAAGTTGAAGTCGGTTTCTCGGTATTGGACGCAATGCTCGGTCTTGCGATTCTTGAGGATCGAGGCTCCGGCGACATCGTTCCAGGTCTGGACGTGCCCGTAGCTTTTGACTCGCTCGAGCAGCTTATCGAAGATATCTTGGAAGGATTTCTCTTGTTTTTCAGGCAGATAGACAAACGATCGCGAGGCTCGCATCATGAACCAGATCCAAGGAACGATGCGTGCGCGGTAGATGCGAGAGGAAACTCGCTGTTTGCCTTCGGTCATGACAAAATCGCCGGCCCATAGGTGGCTGATGTAGCCGTGAACGAATCGGGGTGGGCCGTCCTTGCGGTCGATTTTCACACCCAGCGGTTTCCCGATGACATCTGCCGGAGCGATCGATTCTTTAGGGGAATCGATCGTGAGCATGAACTCGTAGGGTCGCGAGATTTCCTCGCGGCCTTCGAGGCGAGCCAATACAGCCTCATCTCCAAAAAGGCTCGTCGGAGTGAGTTCTAGGAACCTGGTCAT
>Ga0209229_10000139_pt1 | contig 26992 bp, 20 predicted proteins | sample SanBayMetagenome_FD_187466 | JGI IMG/M metagenome (GOLD analysis project Ga0209229, IMG submission 187466) | Freshwater and sediment microbial communities from dead zone in Sandusky Bay, Ohio, USA (SPAdes) (version 2) | ecosystem: Environmental > Aquatic > Freshwater > Lentic > Sediment... | reverse complement strand
CGGATTATGCGAAGGCCATGCTCGACTATATTCTCCTCTTAAAATAATCTTATGCGTTTGATCGTATTGTCTGCCTTTCTACTCGCCAGTTTCACCGCCTGTGGCAGTGAAACATCCAGCCCTATGGTCCGTACGGATACCCTTCCGGCGCAGAATCGCCTCAGTAAGCAGGAGCGAAAAGATGGCTGGGAGATGTTATTCGATGGACTCACGACCAGAGGATGGCATAAATACGGAGGTAAAGTAGCAGGTGCTGCTTGGAAAGTCGAAGATGGTCAATTGTTTCTGGATACTACCACCAAAGAGAATTGGCAGATCAAAGGTGGCGGAGATATCATGTCGGATGAAGTCTTCAGTGATTTTCATCTAAAGCTGGAATGGAAGATCGCGCGCAATGGAAACAGTGGCATCATGTTCTATGCACAGGAGGATACGACCAAATATCGGTGGCCTTGGGAAACAGCGCCGGAAATGCAGGTGCTGGACAATGCCGGTCACCCCGACGGAAAGATCATCAAACATCGGGCAGGGGATTTATACGATCTGATTTCTGCTTGGCCCGAAACTGTTCGTGCACCCGGGGAATGGAATCAAGTGGAGATCAAGTCAGAAAAGGGTAAACTTGAGTTTTGGCTGAATGGAGTGAACGTGGTAACTACTTCGCTTTGGGACGACAGTTGGAAGAAAATGGTCGCCGCCAGCAAGTTCGCCCGTATGCCGGATTTCGGAAAATTCAAGAAAGGTCATATCGCTTTGCAAGACCATGGCGACATGGTCTGGTACCGTAACATCAAGATCCGCCGACTCTGATATTTACTTTACCCGGTCAATCTTGATCACGTTGGTCGGCAGGTGTAAATGCACAGGTGTGCTGCCGGTGCTCACGATCACATCACCTTCCTTCAAAAAGCCCCTTCGTTTCAGGATCTCGATCTGGTCTTGGAATATTTCGTCGAGACTTTCCTCTTCATCATAATGGAAAGCCCGTACGCCCCAACTCAAGCTAAGCTGATTAACCAGAGTTTTTTCTTTGGTGAAAATATAGAGGGGGCTTTGCGGACGATAACTGCTCAGCATGAATCCCGTGTATCCACTTTGAGTCATGCCGATGATGGCATCAGCATGTGAGTCTTCCCGCCAATTGCAGGCGTTATAACAAATCGCATCGCTGAGTTTGGAAGGGGAGTGTACCTGTGGTTTCAGCTCATCTTCCCGGTTGTATTTGTAGGCTTTCGATTCGATCTCCAGAATGATCTTGCTCATGGTTTCCACCACCAGCCTGGGATATTTTCCGGTAGCGGTTTCTCCGCTCAGCATTACGGCATCGGTTCCTTCCAATACCGCATTAGCCACATCGGCGATCTCGCTTCGATTCGGTTTAGTACGATCGATCATGCTTTCCATCATCTGGGTAGCAACGATCACGGGCTTGGCTCGGTGTAGACACTTGCTAATGATGTCTTTTTGGATCAAGGGTACCGCTTCAACCGGCATTTCCACGCCGAGATCTCCGCGCGCAATCATGACGCCATCACTTTCGATGATGATGTCACGAAGATTGGCGATGGCTTGTGGCATTTCTATTTTCGCGATCACTTTTGCTTTGTGTCCTCTATCCTGGATCCTTTTTTTCAATCCCCGTATGTCCTCCGGGTTGCGCACAAAAGAAAGCGCCACCCAATCGATCGGGTGTGTGAGAATGAAATCCAAATCGGCCAAGTCCTTTTCAGTCAAGGAGGGTAAGGAAATCTCAGTGTCGGGCAGATTTACTCCTTTTTTGGGGAGGAGTGTACCGGGTAAGGTTACCCGCACTTTCACTTCTTTTGAAGCTGTAATCTCTTGAACAACCACTTCTAGTTTGCCGTCATCGATCAGGATCTTCTCTCCAACTTTCACATCGGTGGCCAGGTTCGGGTAAGAGACATAAATGCGATCGAAGTTTCCTACCAGCTTTTCGTTTGTGAAGGTGAGTACGTCACCTTCCTTCAGCTCCATCTTGCCCTCTTCCAGATCACCCACACGCAATTTGGGTCCCTGTAGATCAGCGAGTATGGCGATGTTGTAGGGTTCAGTTTTATTGATGTCGCAGATGAAATTAATGACACGGGCTTTATCCTCATGTCCGCCGTGCGAGAAATTCAGTCGAAATACATTCACGCCGGCACGTACCAATTCCAGCAGTTGTTCGTAGGAGTCGCAGGAGGGGCCGACCGTCGCAACGATCTTGGTCCGTTTGAATGCATGTTGTTTGCCTGCCTCGTTATCGTAACCGTCGTGCAGGTATTTTTTGATCTTGTTCATAATTGAAAATTAGCTGGCCAGGATCTTGACGATCTTCATCCATTCTTCGCCGATCTTGCCTTTGTTCTTAACTGCCGTTTCCAGCGGTACGTAATTCATTTTGTTATTCTGTATGCCGACAAATACATTGTGTCTTCCTTCGATGAGGCACTCCACGGCATGATAACCCATTCGGCTTGCCAGCACCCGATCCATGCAACTGGGTGACCCACCTCGTTGAATGTGCCCTAGTATGCAGACCCGAATTTCAGATTTGGGTAAATTCTCCTCTAGGATTTTCTGAACTTCATTTGCGCCTCCAAAATCATCGCCTTCGGCTACCACAATGAGGTTCACCATTTTCTTGCGTCGTTCTTTTTCCTGCAGCGATTGGATGATGTTGTTGATGTCGGTCTTCCGCTCAGGGATCAAAATATTTTCGGCGCCGGTGGCGATGCCGCTATGCAAGGCGATGTAACCGGCATCCCGACCCATCACTTCAATGATGAAGATCCGGTCATGCGCATCCATCGTATCACGGATCTTATCGATCGCATCTACGGCCGTATTCACCGCCGTGTCAAATCCGATGGTGAAGTCGGTCCCGGAAATGTCTTTATCAATGGTGCCGGCCAGTCCGATACAGGGAATGTCGAATTCCGAACTGAATACACAGGCACCCCGGAAGGAGCCGTCGCCACCGATAATAACCAGCCCGTCGATCTCATGCTTTCGCAGGTTGTCGTAGGCTTTTTTGCGACCGGCCGGTTCCATGAACTCCTTGCAGCGAGCACTTTTCAGGATGGTGCCGCCACGCTGGATGATGTTCGCCACCGAGCGACTGTCCATCTGAAAAATATCATCATCGATCATGCCCTGATAACCGCGCATGATGCCAAAAACTTCTATCTGATGGTAAAGGGCGGTTCGGACCACTGCGCGTATCGCAGCATTCATGCCGGGAGCATCTCCGCCACTGGTCATTACCCCGATCCGTTTGATTTTATTCTGCATGATATTGAATCTTGTCAAAGGTACTGAATTCGACTTTGTGTACAGCACACACAATTGTTCGTGTTCGTGTTTTGTAGATTTGCGATATGAAAGTTTTGGTTACTGGTGCGAATGGATTTATCGGTCGGCATTGGATCGAACAGTTGCTTCGGATCGGCGCGTTGCCGATCGCAACCGGTAGGCGCCGGAATGCCATCGACTGGGAGGGGCTATGCCCGTATCAAACGCTGGATATTACGGATCGTGATGCCGTTCGGGCATGTATCCAACTGGAGAAGCCCGACGCCATTTTGCATGCCGCAGCGATCAGTAAACCTGATCAGTGTGAACTGGATCATGAACTGGCCGACCGTGTGAATGTTTTGGCGACTCAACATCTCTTGGAAGCTGCTGCTGATCAGGGGTGTTTTTTTTGTTTTATTTCAACCGATTTTGTTTTTGATGGCGAAAGGGGCCTGTATGGGGAGGCGGATGAAACAGCGCCGGTAAATTATTACGGGCATACGAAGCTGCGGGCTGAAGCGTTGATCATGGAATACCCGCACAAATGGTGCATCGCACGCACGGTTTCTGTGTACGGACCGCCAGTTCCCGGTTCAGCCAATCTAATCAGTATTGTGGTGGACAAACTTCAGCGTGGTGAAACGTACTCAGTCGTCGATGATCAGATCCGTACACCGACCTATGCCGGCGATCTAGCAGCAGGAGTGGCACAGTTGATCGTTACTGAAACAGAAGGACTTTATCATTTAAGCGGGGAGGAGGTACTGACGCCTTATCAAATGGCTACAGCTACGGCGAAGCATATGGGCTTAGATCCAAATCTGATCAACCGGGTAACCGCGGCTACTTTTCAACAACCTGCCAAGCGGCCGCCGCGAACCGGATTTGTCATCGAAAAAGCAAAAGTGGCAATCGGATTCAGTCCCTGTTCATTCGAAGAGGGATTGAATCAATGTTTTCCTCGTTGATCAATTCATCAACAGGATATTCACCGATCGTTGCAAGATGTTGAAGGCGATCTCGGCCATCAGATTTTCACGGTCGAGTGTGGGATTCACCTCCGTGATCTCCAAACAACAGATCTTGTGATTCATCATGAATTTGCTGATGAGATCTTCCGCCTCTCGTTCTTTGAGTCCGTGCGAAACAGGTGTCCCTGTTCCCCTTGATATGGAGGCATCCAGGCTGTCCACATCGAAAGAGACGTATATGTCCGTGCAATCGGATAGATAGCGAAGGGCAGAGCGGACAACGCTTTCCACGCCTTTACTGCGGATCTCTTTGATGCTGATGACCTTTATCCCGAGTTTTTCGATCAGGTATCGCTCCTCTTTTTCATAGTCCCGCAGCGCGATGTAGATGACATCTTCGGGTTTGACCTTTGGGTGGATCTTTCCGATCCGTTTCAGGTTTTCCCAATATTTCAAGGTCTGAGCGTCCGGCTCATGGGAGGCACAATCGGAATTATCCTCGCCCAGCGAGATCGCCATCGGCATCCCGTGTAGGTTCCCGGAGGGCGTGGTGAAGGGTGTATGCAGATCGGCATGGGCATCGATCCAGACGACCCCCAGCTTGCTCTTAGGTTTGGCGATGCGCAGGCCGGCGATGGTAGCAGCGGCCGTACTGTGGTCGCCACTGATCACAACTGGGAAAAACTGATTTTTCACCGTATCCGAAACCGCCTTGGATACCCGTTCGTATAGCGTGTTAAGTCCCTTTATACGCTTGGCGTATGGCGAATCGATCGGCTCGTACAAAAGCCGATTTTCGGTTTCGACCCGCTCGGAGGGAAAATGGACGAAGAAATTGCTCATGAAATCCAATGCCGCGATCCGTATGGCCTCGATCCCCAGACTCGCCCCCCGGGTGCCGGCCCCGATCTCTGAGGGCACCTCGATCAACTTGATGTTTTTCATGCCGTGTAAAGGTAAGGAATGTGAGAATTCCCGAACACCTGTTCGTTTATTTTGTGTTGGCGAGTCCGGGCCTGCGGAGGACGACTTTTTTACTCCAATTTTATCCCCATGATTGTGAATAAATCATTGAATCCCAGCAAATACGTTCGAGTCTTTTCATCAGTATATTCGCCGCCTGTCCTGACGTAAAATATCATTGCCGTGCGTTTAAAAACATTAGAGATCAAGGGGTTCAAAAGTTTTCCGGATAAGACCATTGTCCACTTCGATGAAAACGTGACCGGTATCGTGGGTCCCAATGGATGTGGAAAATCAAACATTGTGGACAGCATCCGTTGGGTGATCGGTGAACAAAAGATCAGCCAGCTCCGTTCCGAGAACTTGGAAAGTCTGGTATTCAACGGATCCAAAACTCGTAGCTCGAGCGGATTGGCAGAAGTCAGTTTGACTTTCGAAAACACGCGTAATCTCTTGCCGACAGAATTCAGTACCGTAACCATCACCCGTCGTTTTTACAAAAGTGGGGAGAGTGAATACCGGTTGAACGATGTGCAATGTCGTCTCAAGGATATTCAGAACCTGTTCATGGATACGGGTATTAGCACTGACAGTTACGCGATCATAGCGCTCGATATGGTGGATGATCTGATCAAGGACAAGGATAACAGCCGTCGTAAAATGTTGGAGCAGGCGGCGGGCATCTCCATTTACAAAACCCGAAAAAAAGAAGCCCGCAACAAACTCGAGGCTACGGAGCAGGATTTAGCTCGTATCGAGGATCTGATCTTTGAGATCAACAACCAGTTGAAGGCGCTGGAGAATCAAGCCAAAAAAGCAGAGAAGTATCACGAGATCAAGAAAGAATATCGTGAAACCAGTATCGAACTGGCGAAAGCTTCTTTGGAAGGGTATAATCTTTCCTATCAGGAGCTTACTCAGCAACAGCAGGTAGAGTCCGATCGCAAGATCGCCATTGAAGCGGCTATCGGTACCCGAGAGGCGGAACTGGAAAAAGAGAAGTTGCAATTGATCGAGGAAGAGCGTCAGTTGCAACAATTGCAACAAGTTTACAACGAGAAGATCCAGCATTTGCGTACACTGGAATCAGAAAAGAGTCTGGCGCAGCAGCGGTTGGAACACTTGTTGGAAAAGCAAGGCAGTCTGAGTGATTTTCTTCAAAAAGCGGCCGGACAATTAACCGGCTTACAGGAAAGCATTGCTTTCTCCAAGCAACAGATCGAAGAGGAGGAGAAAGCGCTTCATGAGTTGGAGCAACAGCTCCAGGTCCGCACCGATGCTGTTGAACAATTACGTCAGTCGTTGTCCGACAAGCGGGCTGCGTGGGAACAATCCCGTACTGCACATCAGGAATTGCAACGCAAGCAATTTGAGGCGGAGAAGCAGGTGGCTGTTGCAGATACATCGATACAGAACTTGCAGCGGGCGATCCACCAGATCGAAACCGAGCGGACTCAACGTCAGCAAGATGAACAGCAGTTGACACAAGCCCATCAGCAAGCGGAGAAGGACCTGGCCATCAAGAAGGTGGATCTGGAGCAATTGCAAAAACATCAGGCAAATACGAAGGAACAGATACTACAAACGCAATCCGTACTCGAGGCATTACGCAATGAACTGGCGGATGAATCCCGCAAACTCGATGCCAAGCGAAATGAATACGAGCTGCTCAAAAGCATGATCGATTCCATGGAAGGTTATCCGGATTCAGTCAAGTTTTTGCACAACAATCCGGCCTGGAATCATCAGGCACCGATCCTCTCCGATGTGTTGTATGTACGAGAAGAATACCGCACCGCATTGGAAAATGTGTTGGAGCCATTCCTGAGTTACTATGTGGTGGATGACTTGGCCACCGGGTTGAAAGCAGTACAGTTGCTGGATGCGAACAGAAAAGGAAAGGCGAATTTCTTTTTGCTGGATAAACTGGCGGCGCAATCAAACCAAGAGGGGGGGCAAGCTGCGGTACCCGGACTCGTAGCGGCGATGGATGTAGTAGAGGTAGATGCTAAATACCGCAAGCTCGCTGAGCACCTGCTCGGACAAGTATACATCGCAGAAACGGAAGAAGCCCTGGCTCAAGCTACCGCTCCGGTTGTGATCGAGAAGTCCGGAAAATACGTTCGGGGTCGTTATTCACTTACGGGTGGCAGTGTAGGAATGATCGAGGGTAAAAAGATCGGGCGTGCCAAAAACCTCGAGAAGCTAAACAATCAGATCGAGGCCCAGGACAAGATCGTGGATGATCTGCGTGCTCGTATGCAGGCCAAGCATAATGAAGTGATCGCTTTCAATGAGGATATGCGTGAAGTTGCACTACGCGATGCGGAGCGCGCGATCCAGGCACTTACCAATCAGAGTTTTGCGCTGCGGAATAAATTGGAAAACATCCATGGGTTGCAGCAGTCAAGTGCGACCCGTTTGGAAGATTTGCAACAGCAATTGATCCAAACACAAGCCGGGGTTGCTGATGTCCGTATTCAGCTTAGTGGTTTTGTAGAAGCTATTCAGCGGCACCTCGCCGATCTGCAAGTGGCGGAGCAAGCCCACCGCGAAGAGGAAGCTCGTTTTTCACAGGCACAACACGATTTCAATGAGTTCAAACTGCTGATCACGCGTCATCAAAGTAAGATCAGTGGACTTAAGCAAGAGTTGGAGTTCCGCACCAACCAATGGAATTCGCTTCAAGAACAGATCCAAAGCAATCAAAGTCATCTCACCGATACGGATCAATCCATCAACCAGAACCGTACCGCACTGCAGGAGATGGAACAAAATCTGGCCGCGCAGCTACGCGACAAAGAGATCTCGGAGAAATCCCTCAATGAAACCGATCAGGCGTATTATAAGCATCGCAATGAACTTCAGGAGAAGGAGAGTGCCATACGTCATCAAGTAAAAGAGCGCGAGCAGGTAGAGTTTCTGCTGACCGCGATCAAGGATAAGCTCAATGAACTGAAACTCCAGTTGGCTGGAATGAAAGAGCGTCTGGATGTGGAGTTCAAGATTCAGTTGGAAGATATTCTGGGTCAGGACCGAACCGGGGAGGTTACGCTTGAGGAATTGCAGGAGAAGGCCGACCGGATGCGGAAGCGATTGGAAAATCTTGGTGAAGTAAACCCGATGGCCGTTGAAGCTTTTCAGGAGATGAAAAAGCGATACGATTTCATCGTCGAACAAAAAACAGACCTGGTGGATGCAAAGGATAGTCTGTTAAAGACAATCGAAGAAGTGGAAGCAACCGCCAACCAGAAATTTTTGGAGACCTTCAATCTGGTACGAGAAAATTTCCAAAAAGTATTTAAGACGCTCTTTACGGAAGACGATCAGTGCGATCTGATTCTGGAAAATCCGGAAGACCTGGCGGAAACGGGTATCGATGTCATTGCCAAACCTAAAGGAAAACGTCCTAGTTCGCTGACGCAGCTCAGCGGCGGAGAGCGTACACTGACCGCTACGGCTTTGCTCTTTGCGATCTACCTGATCAAGCCAGCTCCGTTCTGTATACTCGATGAGGTGGATGCACCACTCGACGATGCAAACGTTGGCAAGTTCACCAACATGATCCGTCAGTTCAGTGAAAACTCACAGTTCATCATTGTCACGCACAACAAGATGACCATGAGTGCTGTAGACGTGATCTATGGTGTTACGATGCAGGAGCCTGGCGTAAGTAAGTTGGTCAGTGTAGACTTCAGAAGTCTGCAGTCTGCCAATTGATGATCCCATAGTCAACGCACTCGCCGCGAAAACATCTACCAGCTGAGCAGCGGGCTTATCTGTCGTTGGTGAAATTTTCTTGAATTTCTTTCCGACGGTTTTTACGGCTCAAGTCCGATTTGACTTTGTGTACAGTTGCAGAAGAAATGAAATAGGCTGCCCCACAAAGAAGCACTCCGGCAACAGCCGCCATAAAATACCAAGTACCGATCCGCTGCACTTCAAAAATGCTGAAGAACAGTAGTGCTGTAAAGGCAAACAGTAAAAGAAACCCCTGGATCAGTTGGAGCTCATATTTGGATCGGTGCGGGTGGTCTGACATCTTCTGATTTTTTTATAAATATATAAAAAGTTGTTTTTTCACCAGTTCAACCGGGCGATCCGCCCTCCCGGACCAGCTAGAAAGATTGTTTTTCCTTTTTTAGACCGAACACAGACATGATACCCTTTGGGGGAGATCGATCGCCAAGAAATTCCAGCATCCTCACTGATGTCAACCCCAGAGGTGCCACAAGTGATCCATCGGCCTTCTTCGATCCAGGCGATGCCGCTTCTATAGCCTTTCGGACCTTCTTTTGGTAATTGCCAATTCTTTCCCAGGTCGGTGCTGATCGCACAGACAGCACTGTCATTTTTGTCATGTGAAAAATCACCCCCAACAACGATCAATCGGTTAGCCTTTTTCCCTTTTTTATCCCACGCGGATCCGATAGCATTGGCGCCGGTGGATTCCGATCCTTGCTGCAGGGGGAGTGTGGTGGAGGTATTGCGCTTGAAAAATCTCGAACGCATACCGCCACTCACGAATACGGCTTCCTTTCTGCTGATTGATGTGATATTCGATCCGCTTGCAGCAAAACAAGCTTCACCATTCTCGGCAACGGGTCTGTTTCTGACAGGAATTTCTTGCCATTTCTTTCCGCCATCAAAGCTGCGAAGGATGAAAAAACGTCCATCGATCGGATCGCCGATGATCATCCCTGATCGGTCATTCCAAAATTGCATAGCATCCATGAATAGGCGAGGGTCTTCGTTTTTATAGACAATGGTCCAGTTCTTCCCACCGTCAGCCGTTCGAAGAATATATCCCGGGCTGGCCACACCCATCACCAGGGCAGTTTTGTCATCAAAAGCCTCAATATCCCGAAAGTCGATCTTTTCAAATCCCGGGATCTGTCTCCAGATCCAGGTTTCTCCGCCGTCGGTTGACTTACCCACGCGGCCTTCGGTTCCGCTGGCCCAAACCAAACGCTCGCTGACCGCAGACATTCCTCTGATATGTGCAGTGGTTCCACTATTCATTTCGTTGAGTGTTTGGCAAAGAGCCGTGTTCACGATCAGTATACATACCAAAACAGGGGGAAAGACGTTATGAAATATAGACATACCCTAAAATTAGGACTGTGAGCCGGCTTATTCCTTTTCTGTAACTTTACTCATTAATCTTAATCACATGCTTCGTTCCCTCAGCCTACTGACCATCAGTTGTTTGGTCCTTTTCCTTTCCTGTCAAAAAGAGACCAGTTTTGAAGGCGACAATACGCCGGCTGAAGGTTCCCTTCTCAGTGATGTAAATGGTGATTGTACCCCCAAGACGGTGAACGGCACCTATGTAGCCGGAACGGCTTTAGTCGCTTCCGTCAACACCATCACTTGTGATGTGAACGTAACTAAACAAGGACCCTACCTGATCACCACCGATACGATCAACGGATATTTTTTCAGTGCTACCGGTACCTTTACCAGCCTGGGTAATAACACGGTTACACTTCGAGGTAACGGCACGCCCTTTTCAGCCGGTGTGAACAATTTCATTGTGAGTTTCGACAGTACGTTTTGTGATATTCAGGTTACCGTACAGGGTAGTGGTGGCGGTGGAGGCGGTGGTACCAATGCCGTTTATGCCCTGGTGGCCGGAGGTACTCCTAGTAATTGTGCCTCAGCGGTTGTAAACGGAACCTACACTCAAAACGCGCCACTCACAACTACCAATACTGTGACCGTATCTGTCAATGTCACTACCATAGGTGCCTATACGTTGACGGCTACCGGTGGGGGGATGACCTTTACTTCAGCCGGTAACTTTACGACCACCGGAAATCAGAACGTTACCCTGACAGGTAGCGGTACGCCGGCCACTTCAGGGGCCAATACCGTGACTTTTGCCGCACCGAATAACAGTTGCAATTTCACTGTGAATGTTGCGCCCGCTGGGGGCGGTGCAGCGGTGGGCGTCTTGGCAGGTGCACCCGGCACCTGCTCGCCGATCACTGTAAATGGTTTTTATGTCGAGTCGGCCGCTACCGGAAGCTCCAATACGGTTGGAGTGACGGTCAATGTAACGACTGCCGGTGCCTATACCATCAGTACTAACACCGTGAACGGAATGAGTTTTAGTTCCAGTGGCAACCTGACCGTTGGCAACAATCAGGTGGTCAATCTGGCCGCCTCCGGTACGCCCACCACAGCTGGCAATCAAACCTATACCGTTACATTCGGTAGCAGCAGTTGCACGTTCACCGTACAAGTACTCCCCAACGATTATTTTCCTCGCAGTGTCGGAAGTAATTGGAGTTATGAATTCAATGACGACGCCACAGATTCCTTATATCGTGTAGTGAATCCCAATACGATTACTGCATTAGGGAATGCTTATCAGATATTTTTGGGAAATGATGGAACCGGGCTTGATTCCTCCGGGTATTATCGCCGTAACGGAGGTGACTATTTCGAGTGGTTCGATGTGGGTGATTACCTGGGCTATGATGATCCGGTATGGGGCCAATACATCATGGTCAAGGACAATGTTGCAGCGAATACCATTTGGAAATCCAGTGGCTATGCGGGCACTGCACAAGGCACAGCACTGAATGTTCGTTTCAGCTATAAGATCCTTCAAAAAGATGTGCCCGTTACCGTTACCTCTTCAGTGGGCAATACTACCTATAACAATGTGATCGTCGTGGAGGAGAAACTGGAACTGGAGGTGACCCCCGGCGTTTGGCAGGACATCACCAATACCATTGATTTCTTCGGTAAGGCCTACTATGCAAGGGGAATCGGACTTGTCCTCTACGAGGCGCTCAATGCGGCCGGCGTGGTACAGGATAAGCAGGAGCTTCGCCGGTTCAGGATCCTCTAATCCTCTTCCTCATCGGCGTCCTCCGAACGCAGATAGGCATCATCATAGCTGCGGAAACAATATTGCCATTGTTTCACCTGATCCTCAGAAAGGCATTCGATGATTTCGTGTAACGGGTCGTTCAACATTCGCCATTCCAGCTCGATCGGAATGCCATAGCGTTGGAAAAGAAAGCACTTGTCTGAATGCATCATAACCTGAAATAGCTGGATAGGTCCGTGTTCATACTCTCGGACCAAATAATAGTTACCAGCCTCCATTAACCCATACGTGTACATAGGTGCGTATTCCGATACAAATCTCAGGTACTAAGTGTGCATTGAATCGAGTTTTGGTCAGCCAAGCGGGTGACAAGTATTGTGCCCATTCTTTTCCCCAGTTGTGCATAAATCCGATCAGGTTTAGCCGCCCTTCCATTGGTATATTTGTCCGCTTGCAGCGGCAGGATCTTCATCATCTGTCAAGCTGCTGAGAATCAAAAATCTATGGCCAATCCGAAAGACGCTACTAATCTTTTTGAATACACCGAGGACAGTATACGGTCGCTGGACTGGAAAGAGCATATCCGGCTTCGCCCAGGCATGTATATTGGAAAGCTCGGTGATGGATCCTCGCCCGATGATGGTATTTATGTACTGGTAAAAGAGGTGGTCGATAACTGCATCGATGAATTCACCATGGGGCATGGGAAGACAGTTGAGATCTCTATTGAGGGGAAAACGGTCACGGTGCGAGATTATGGTCGGGGTATACCCTTGGGAAAAGTAGTAGATGTTGTTAGTAAGATCAATACAGGGGCCAAATACGACAGTAAGGCCTTCCAAAAATCAGTAGGATTGAATGGCGTTGGTACCAAAGCCGTCAATGCCCTTAGTTCCTTTTTTAAAGTCACTGCCGTGCGTGACGGAAAAGAAAAAACCGCTGAATTCAATCAAGGGGTGCTGACACAGGAACATAAAGAAGCAAAGTCGTCTGAATCCAACGGAACCCAGGTTGTCTTCATCCCCGATGAAACCATCTTCCGTAATTACAAGTTCATCCCCGAATATCTCGAGAACCAGATCTGGAATTATTGCTTTTTGAACGCCGGACTGAAAATTCAGTTCAACGGCAAATCATTCCAGAGTAAGAATGGGTTGCTAGACCTATTGGAACGGAAATCCAACGCCGATGAGATCCGCTATCCAATCATTCATCTCAAAGGTGACGATATCGAAGTCGCCATCACGCACAACAACGATTACGGCGAGGATATTTACAGTTTCGTAAACGGACAACACACCACGCAAGGTGGAACGCATCAGCAGGCCTTCCGAGAGGCCTTCGTTAAAACCATCCGTGATTTTTTCAAAAAGGATTATGATGCCTCGGATATCCGAACCGGTATCGTGGCTGCGGTTTCCGTACGGGTGGTAGAACCGGTGTTTGAATCACAAACGAAGACCAAACTGGGATCCGTGAATGTGGATACGGATGGGCCGACCATGAAACAGTTTGTGGGTGATTTCTTTTACCGAGAACTGGACAACTATTTCCACAAAAATCCTGCAGTAGCGGATGCGCTGAAAAAACGGATTGAGCAAAGTGAACGGGAACGAAAAGAACTGGCTGGTATCAAGAAGCTGGCCAATGAACGAGCGAAAAAGGCAAACCTACACAACCGTAAACTCCGCGACTGTCGTTTTCACCTGAATGAAGAGCCACCTGCCCGCGGAAAGGAGGAATATGTTTCAAAGCAGCAAGAGACGACCATTTTTATCACGGAAGGGGACAGTGCCAGTGGCTCTATCACCAAGGCCAGAAACGTGGAAACACAAGCGGTATTCAGTCTGCGCGGTAAGCCCTTGAACTGTTTCGGACTGACCAAAAAAGTGGTCTATGAAAATGAAGAGTTCAATCTCCTTCAACATGCCCTTAATATCGAAGAAGGATTGGAGGGCCTCCGCTACAACAACGTCGTGATTGCTACCGATGCTGACGTGGATGGTATGCACATTCGGTTACTGCTCATGACTTTCTTTCTTCAATTCTTTCCTGATCTCGTAAAGCATGAGAAGGTGTATGTACTGGCGACTCCCTTGTTCCGTGTGCGGAATAAGCAGGAGACGATCTATTGTTATAGCGAGGCAGAGAAGCTGGCCGCCATGAATAAGTTAGGTAGTAAGCCGGAGGTGACCCGTTTCAAAGGACTGGGAGAGATCAGTCCCGATGAGTTCGCCCAATTCATCGGTTCCGATATGCGCAAGCAACTCATGCGGTTGGAACAATGGGATCACATCCAACATCTGCTGGAATACTATATGGGGAAGAATACACAAGACAGGCAGGAGTTCATCATCTCCAATCTACGAGTAGAATTGGATACACTAGAACCTTAAGTACACAAATCAATTAAGTTGTTCGAATTCCATCACGATAGAGACCGATATTTTGAGATACAATGGCTCAATGCCCGGAAGTATGTTATTCCGTTCATTGAGCGCGCTCATGCATTGAGAACTGGCATGCGCGTGTTGGAGATCGGATGCGGGGAAGGAGGCGTACTGAAAGCATTTCTGGAGAAAGGATGCACAGGGGTTGGCGTAGAATTGGATGCTACACGAGTGGTGGATGCCAATCGCTTGTTGGCGGCGCCTATCGCAACAGGAACGATACGGATCGTTTCGAAAGATATTTATGAAGTGGATCTGGAACATGATCTACAGGGGGCTTTTGATATCATCTTGCTTAAAGATGTGATCGAACATATTCATGATCAACCACGGCTCATCGGTTGGATGAAAAAATTCCTGAAGCCCGATGGATCGATCTTCTTCGGCTTTCCGCCCTGGCAGATGCCTTTTGGCGGACATCAGCAGATCTGTCGCTCACGCGTATCCCGCTTGCCGTATATCCACTTGTTGCCAAGACCTATATACAGGTCCATATTGAAATGGAAGCAGGAGCCTGTCAATGATCTCATGGAGATCCGTGATACCGGCTTATCCATCGAGCAATTTGAAAAGATCTGTCTTTCGCAAGGGTATCAGATCACCATGAGTGAACACTATTTGCTGAATCCCATTTATGAATGGAAGTTCGGATGGAAACCACGTTTGCAGTTCGGCTGGTTGCGTGCTATCCCTTACCTGCGTAATTACTTGACTACTTGTGTTTATTATCTAATCAAGCCTAATAAAGAATTGGTATGATACATGTCGTTTTTAATGAATCGGACCTGAACCTTTTTCAGGAAGTTTTTTCACTCGACCCTGAATTGCAGGGGGAGTTGGTGTTGGTTCGGGATGATTATGCTGTTGGTCCCCTGGCCGATATCGATACCATTGAAGGGGCGGCTGCCCGACGCGAGTGGTGGCGTCAAGTACTATCAGTAACGCCTTACGGGGAGGATGCACTGAATACTGTTGATGATGCAGCCACAGTTGCTGCGATCTGTGAGCGGATGAAAGAAGATCAGGAGGAGCAGGTCTGGATCTGGATGGGGCAGAACCAACACGATGTGATGGGCTATTACTGGCTGATCCCGCAGTTAAAGGATTTCTGCGACCGGGTTCAGGTACTTTACATGAACAATTTGCCTTTTATCAACGAAAAAGGGCAACTTTTTTATCCGGCCTGGCTTTCAGAGATCCCCGCTAAAGAATTCAGAAAGGCCAAGAAGCTTGCCCGTCCGGTTACCCTCAGCGAATTCGAGATCGATCCGGATGAGTTCAACCGAATGAAATCGGAAAATTCGATGGTTCGCATCTTGGAGGGGGGCAAAAAAATTCTGGGTCAACCCCTTGATTTTTATGATAAGGAAATACTGCGCCAATGTACGGGCGATTCACAGAAAGCAACACGGGTTTTGCAGCACACCCTGCAACGGATGAAAGTCCGCACAGGAGATGTATTCTTGATGTACCGTACCCGGGAACTATTACGAAACGGTGCTTTACAGACCAATGGTGATCTGGATCGTTCCTGGAAAGATCTGGATGTGAAATTGCCAGGCGGCTCCGGTGTCATTGTATCTGACACAGAAGAAGAATCATCCAAACAGGCTTAACGATTTACCATCATGGCGGCATCAAAGAATAAGTTATCGGACGTACAATTGCAGGAGCATGGCTTGCATGGTCAATACCGTACCTGGTTTTTGGACTATGCTTCTTATGTGATTTTGGAGCGCGCGGTTCCAGCACTGGAGGACGGTTTAAAACCGGTTCAGCGTCGCATCCTTCATGCTATGAAGGAGATGGATGATGGTCGATTCAACAAAGTTGCCAATGTGATCGGACAAGCCATGCAATATCATCCGCATGGGGATGCCAGTATCGGCGATGCGTTGGTCAATCTGGGTCAAAAAGATCTGCTGATTGAAACTCAAGGAAACTGGGGAGATGTGCGAACCGGCGATGACGCAGCCGCAGCTCGTTATATTGAGGCGCGTTTGAGCAAGTTTGCCTTGGATGTCGCCTTCAATCCCAAGACAACTAATTGGCAACTGAGCTACGACGGACGAAAATCGGAGCCTGTTACCCTGCCCATGAAATTCCCATTGCTATTGGCGCAAGGGGCAGATGGGATTGCAGTTGGACTTTCCACCAAGATCTTACCGCATAATTTTCAAGAGCTGATCGACGCTGCGATCAAGCACCTGCGTGGAAAACGATTTGAACTCTATCCCGATTTTCAGACCGGAGGCATGATCGATGTAGCAGATTACAACCAGGGAAAGCGGGGTGGAAGAGTCAAGGTTCGTGCCCATATCAAAGAGATTGATAAAAAAACATTGGCCATTACCAGTGTTCCATACGGTGTAACAACTACCCAGTTGATGGAGTCGATCGTGAAAGCCAATGATCAGGGTAAGATCAAGATCAAAAAAGTAACTGACAACACCGCAGCGGACGTAGAGATACAGATCGATCTGGCAGCCGGAATTTCACCGGATATCACCATCGATGCGTTATACAAGTTCACCGATTGCGAGATCTCCATCTCACCCAATGCCTGTGTGATCGTCGATCATCGTCCGCAATTCTTGGGCGTACAGGAGCTGCTTCGATTCTCGGTTGATAAGACCAAAGATCTACTGGATCAGGAATTACGGATCAAGCTCAATGAGCTGCAGGAAAAATGGCATTATACCTCCTTAGAAAAGATATTCTTTGAGGAGAAGATCTACCAAGAACTAGAAAAGAAACACGAGACCTGGGAAAATGTGCTGCAGGCGATCGATAAGGCTTTTCAGCCATTCATAAAAAAATTAAATCGGGGCATCACCCGGGAAGATATACTCAAGCTGACCGAAAAGCCGGTACGAAGAATATACAAGCTTGACATTGAAGATTTGATCGCACAGATCAAGGACCTCGAGGAACAGATTAAACAGGTTAAGTATGATCTGGATAACTTGGTCGACTATGCTGTCGCCTATTACGAAAACTTGCTCAAAAAATATGGTAAGGGTCGCGAACGTAAAACCGAGATCAAAGCATTCGAGGTGATTGAGGCAAAACTGGTCGCCATTGCCAACACTAAACTCTATGTGAACCGGGAAGAAGGCTTCATCGGTACGGGATTGAAAAAAGATGAGCTGCTTTTTGAATGCTCTGACCTGGATGATATCATTGTTTTCACAAGAAGGGGTATCGTTAAAGTGGTTAGGGTTTCGGAGAAATCATTTATCGGTAAGGACGTACTGCATGTAGCTGTCTTTCAAAAAAATGATGAGCGCACCACCTACAATATGATCTATGCCGACGGCAAAGGTGGATTGAGCTATGCAAAGCGATTCAACATCACGGGCGTTACTCGTGATAAGGAATACGACCTTACCCGGGGTGACGAGAAAAGCAGAGTTCATTACCTGACCGTTAATCCCAATGGTGAGGCTGAAGTAGTGAAGATCATTTTATCCTCCGGATGCTCCGCCCGCATTAAGGAATTTGACTTTTATTTTGAGGAGATGGGCATCAAAGGACGAAGCAGCATGGGTAATCAGGTAACCAAATACCCGATACGCTCCGTGAAATTTAAAGAAGCCGGGAAGGCTACTCTGAATAGTAGAGCCCTTTGGTTCGATGACAAATTCGGCCGATTCAATGCGGAAGGAAAAGGAATTTCGTTGGGGAATTTCGAACCCGACGATCGTATCCTTATCTTTTTCAATGACGGACAGTACGAAGTGACCGATCAGGAAATGACTCAGAAATTCGATCCGGAGCAGGTATGCTGGATCGGTAAATTCGATCCCGAGGCGATCGTGACGGCAATCTATGTCGACCAGGATAAAAAGCAATTCATGCTCAAGCGCTTCAAGATCGAAACCACAACCCAGCGCAGTAAATTTCTTTGTATTAAAGAAGGGGAAGGGAATTTCCTGCAGGCAGTCACGACGGATCCAGATCCCGTTCTTTCCATTCAACAGGGTAGGGGCACTCAACTTCGAAAGGCAAAACTGAAGATCACCAAGATGGCCGAGGTGACTGGCTGGCGAACCGTTGGAGTTAAGATGGCAGATTACACCAAGTCTACAGAAATGGAATGGGTGTCGAGCGCTGCCGCGACTCCTCAATCAAGTTTGTTCGATCAGTAATAAAGGTCAGCGAACCTTAAGTCCCTTTCGCTTCCGTTTGAGCCGGACCGATCCGCTTTTTTCCAAGGTGCTACTCAGGCGTACCTGATAGGTCTTTTCGCCCGCTTCTACGATCATCAAGGCGGTATTCGGGGGTATCGATCCAAGGTTCTCTGCGAACATGATCAGCTCTACATACGCTTCTAAGGAATCAAGCGGCAGCGTGAAACGGATCGGTCGGGTCGACAATCGCTGATGGGTGGCGATCAGCTTCTTGTTCAGAAAGACGGAGATAGAGTCGCCATCCACTTCTCCGTTATCATATAAGCTGATGCGTACTGAATCGGCATCTATTTCGATTTCCTCTGCCAACTCCTTTTCGCGCGTTTCTTGTTGTTGAACCGCTACAAAATTTTTGACAGGTCGGGGTGTTACCGATACGGCTGTTTGACCTGTCTCATCCTGCGGAGGCGTCCACACCTGAAATTCCTCTTTCCAATTACGAATCGCGTTGATCGCTGAATCATTCATCGTCTGTTCCCGGTCTAAAGAGATTCTTAGCTGGATCGGCGGACAGGTGTATTTATATTGGTCGTCCGGTTTCCACATGCCACTCAGGGTTGAGCCGGCTCTAGCGGTGACGAGTTTGAAGGCTCCGTTCATTTCACAATCCACTTCCATCTGGCTTACCGATCCGTAGTAGACCAAGGGAATCTTTTCAATGACCAATTGTTGTTCTTTTCGGTCGAATAGCCCGTTCACCTGTACGGATCGAAACAGATTTCGGAAATAATAATTCAATACGCCTTGGACGGATCTTCCATTGTCGTTCAGGATGAGTTCTATGAGGTAATTGTGCTGAGTGCCCTGTGAACCCGTCACAAAGGCTGATCCGTACCAGTATCCGGAAACTGATTGTGCTTGCCCGGTGTACGCCAGCAATAAGAGCGAGATCAGTATGCGATAAACAATTTTCACGCGTACAAAATAGGTGAACTCGATGCGATCTAATGGGATAATTTGTGCACAGCTGTTAAGATCGTTTTACTGCCCGCCATCTCTGCGCAATTCCCGGTCTTGCTCCCGGCGTTTGATCGTCTCTCGTTTGTCGTGAAGTTTTTTGCCTCTCGCCAATCCGATCTCCAGTTTGAGAAAATTCCGTTCATTGAAAAACAGCCGTAAGGGGACTAGTGTATATCCTTTCTCTTTGATTTTTGCTTTCAACCGCTCGATCTCTCTTTTCTGAAGCAGTAGTTTTCGGTCTCGCAGCGGATCGTGATTATTGACCGTTCCGTGTGAATAGGGAGGAATGTGCAGTGATTTTACCCAAATCACACCGTCCTGCTCCTGACAGTAACTGTCATTGAAACTGATACGACCTTCCCGGACGGATTTCACTTCTGTCCCTTCCATCACCATACCGGCCACATACCGGTCGTCGATGAAATATTGATGTAGCGCCTGTCTATTTTGGAATTCGAGCATGTAGAATGCAAAGGTAACTCGAATCTGTCAGCTGATTCAGGGCCGAAAATGTTTCAAGGAAACGGCCAGTTTCGATTTCAACTCCTTTCGGTGTACAATGAAATCGAGAAATCCATGTTCCAGAATGAATTCACTGCGCTGAAAGCCTGCTGGCAAGTCACGTTTGATGGTTTCCTTGATCACACGAGGTCCGGCAAAACCGATAAGCGCGCCGGGTTCGGCGATGTTCAGGTCGCCCAGCATACCGAATGAAGCAGAGATGCCACCGAACGTGGGATCGGTCAACAATGAAATGTAGGGTAGTTTGGCATCACTGAGTTGCGATAATTTACCGCTGGTTTTTGCCAACTGCATGAGCGAGAAAGCACTCTCCATCATGCGGGCACCACCACTTTTACTGATGACCAGATAAGGCAATTTATGTTCGAGGCAATAGTCCACTGCCCGAGAGAATTTTTCCCCCATAACGCTTCCCAAGGATCCGCCGATGAAGGCAAAATCCATACAGGCAACCACCAGGCCTTGTCCGTTCACATTACCCGTAGCGACACGCATGGAATCGATCAGGTCGGTTTTACTCCAGATATCTTCCAGGCGTTTTCCGTAGGGCTTCAGGTCGGTGAATCCCAAAAAGTCTTTGCTTCGAATATTGTCGGCCAGCTCGGTGAATTGGCCTTCATCAAAGAGGATCTCAAAATAATCCTGGCTGCTGATACGGTGATGGTGATCGCATTTAGGGCAAACCCATTTTTGCTCGTGTAGGTCCGAGGCTGTCATGATATGACTGCATTCGGGGCACTTATTCCACAGGCCTTCGGGCGTTTCCTTTTTCTCAGCCGTGGAGGTGACAATGCCTTTTTTAATGCGTCGGAACCAGCTGGCCTTTCCGGAAGCATCCGTTGAGTCGTCTCCCGTCAGCCGGGCATCGAGGTCTTCAAATTTCAGTGCCATAGTCGAGTAACTGAATGAGTCACAAATATAGGCGACTTTAGGTCTGCTGTTACGGGCGAGGTGCTTTTAGGGTCCGTTCAAAAAGAGCCAGGATCCGCTTGTATTCGTCGGTCCAGCTGCTGGGTTCCACAAATCCATGATCTTCCATCGGATAAGCAGCCAGTTCCCAATTATCCTTGCCCAGTTCTATAAGTCGCTGAGCTAATTTAACTGCATCTTGATAATGCACATTCAGATCGAGCATCCCATGGCAGATCAGTAAATGATTTTTTAGTCCCTCTGCAAAATAGATCGGTGAACTACGACGGTAGGCGAGTGTATCCTGGCTGGGCTCGTTTAGTATGTTGGAGGTGTATCCGTGGTTGTAATTAGCCCAGTCTGTCACGGGGCGAAGGGCCGCACCCGCCTTGAAAACATCGGGTGTGGTGAACAGCGCCATCAGGGTGATGAAACCACCATAAGAGCCGCCATAGATCCCAATGCGTTCTGCATCCACGCCAAAACGATCGACCAGGTATTTGGCCGCATCTACGTGATCCGTCAGGTCCTTACCCCCCATATGTCGATAGATTCCTGTTCTCCAATCCCTTCCGTATCCGGCACTGCCTCTGTAATCGATGTCCAACACATGATACCCCAGATCTGCGAGCAGGTTGTGAAACATGTACTCCCGGAAATAACTGCTCCACCATTTATGCGCATTTTGTAGATAGCCGGCCCCATGCACGAAAATGACAGCGGGTTTTGAGGCGTGTGGAGTGGACGGTTTGTAGAGCCTGGCGTAAACAGATGCGCCATCTCGCGCCGGAATCTGAATCAGTTCCGGTACCCGCCATGGATACCTGTTGAATGCTTCGGATCGGCCCAGGTCTGTGATCTGCTGAGCAGCGGCTTGCACATCATTTTTCTGGATGTACAATTCCCAGGGTCGATTGTAAGAGGAGTATAAGGTAGCGAGGCGTTGTTCGTCGGGGGAAAGGGTCACTTGGTGACTTCCTTCTCCTTTTGTCAGCTGCGTGCGCTGATTATCGGAGAGTCGTATCCGATAAAAATGCTGCTCGCCCGGATGCGGCTCATTGCTGGTGATGTAGAAATACTTTCGATCTGTTGATAATTGTGCTTGCTGCACCTCAAAATTGCCGGAGGTGATGGAAGACGTTTTTTTGCCGGACACCTGGTATTTGTACAGATGAGCATAGCCGGTATGTTCGGAGCGGTACCAGAAATGATCTTCGTCGATCCAGCCGACAGCATTTCCACCCCATCCCGGAATGCCGGGTCCGCCGATCCAGGCTTCATCACGCTGACGATCGGCCAATGTCATCCTCCGGCTGCTGGTATCCCAGCAAAGCAGCCATCGGTCTTTGTTGTCTTGAGAACGTACTTCGATCATGGCTTGTTTGCCTGTGGGCGACCAGTACATGCCTGCATAGATCACTGCGCGGATTTTGGAAGAGTCGGTTCGTTTTCCGTTCGTCTCCCATTTGTAGTCGGGCAGGTCGTACATGCCGGGGATCTCTGTCGCAGCGATCTTGATCAGGGTATCTAATTGACGATCATAAACGAACATGTCATAATCACCTTGTGGCGCACCCACTTTTGTGCGTGTTTCGATCTCTTGGGTGAAACCACTTTCTGTCACATAATTCGGCACTTGTGCGATCTTTCCGTTGCTGGGTCGAAATAACGTATAGCTGATGAAGCGGCCGTTCGGACAAAGTTGTAATTGCTGAACCATGCGGTCGTCCAGTGAAATACTGCGGATCTCTTTTTGTTTGGGCAAACTGTTTTTGTATTTGTCTGCCGCATCTTTTTTCTCTTTTCGCTCACGTAGTACTTGCATCACGGCGAGCTGATCTTGCTGAAGCCAGTTTTCCTGTGTCGTTTGTTTTGGGTTGCGTGTACCGGCGCCAGTCTGTCCACGTGTAGACATGCCGCTTTCCGGTTGCTTAACTTGGATCAGTTGTTCGAGTGTGCCGTTCTGTCTGTCCCACGAAAACAATTGTTGTCGGCTGGCGAATACGATCCGGGTACCCTGAAAACTGAACTGCGGGTTTGATTCAATCTCGGCTGTCGAAGTGATCTGCGTGATCTTATTTTTTTTGATATCCCACAGATAGATATCTCCACGATATGTGTAAACGGCAGCGGATCGATCGATGTTGTATTGATATCGGCCTGTTTGATTGAGCCGTTCTTTTTCGATCGAACTGATTTTTTTGGGTGCCACCTCATTCAATTGGAGTCCATATAGCGAGTCGCTGGGAGATTTGTCGGGGTTCCAGGAAAAGTACAAGGTTTGTCCGTCCGGACTCCAAAACGGATTCGAGGGGGAGCTGCCGATCCATTTGGGATCACGCATGATCTCAGAAACGGTGAGCGTAGATGTTTGTCCGTTTACAAACAAACTTCCTAGAATTAATAGAAGGGAGGCTGTTGCTTTCATGATATTTTATCAGGGGTGTAAAATTTCTTGTGTATGCTTACGAATGTTGGAAGCGATCAGTTCGGTGGGGATATCGTTGGCGTCTCCACCAAAGGGATCTTCTATTTCTTCCGCGATCAATTCAAGACTGGCTAAAACATAAAATACGAAAATTACGATTGGAATGATCCAATAGCCCAATTGGAATACAAAGCCGATCGGCAATGTCATTATATAGATGAAGATGAATTTTTTGATGAAAACATTATAGGAAAAAGGGATCGGTGTATTCTTGATCCGTTCACAAGCACCACATACATCAGGTAGACTTTGCAGCTCGACATTTAAATAGAGTAATTGTTCCTGCGACAGTTGACCGTTTTGCATCATGTGGCCCACCTGTTGATAGATCAGTGATGCGATCTGGTTTGGGATATGTTTCTGAGGATCCAGGGGTTTGAATCCCGGATGTAATCGATCGGCTTCAAATAATTCAGTGCCTGTAGTTTCCTTTCGAAGATGCTGATGAAGTGCTTGAGCAAAGGCCGGTATCAGTTCCCTGAATATTTTTCTTTGTTCATGCTGTTCAGCGGGAAGCAGTTGGTTCAGTTTCATGGATAGATTTCGAGTACTATTCACTAAACTGCCCCAAAGTTTTCGACCTTCCCACCAGCGATCGTAAGCTGTATTTGTGCGAAAGACAAGTAGCATGGAGATAGCGAACCCAAGCAACGTATGCAGGATGGTCAGGTTTCGAACGTTGCTGTTGCTGGAGAGCTGCCAATAACTGAGTTCAAGCCAGGCAACTCCGGCTGAATACAGTCCGATGATGATCATCAACGGAAACAGTTTTCGAAAGGTATCAGATTTATGAAATCTGAAAAGCGTGTAAAACCAGTCCTTTGGATTGTAGTAGACCATGATTCAAATATACCGATACAAAAAAGCCGGTCAATGACCGGCTTTTTATCAAAAGGCTTTGGTGTTTTTTGTCCCCGGCTTTCGCTCGCCTTTCAGGGTGGCGGCGAGCTTTACTGCTTCGTAGGCGTTGATGATACCTCCGGAGCGGGAAAGTTCAGCGAGAGGCACCTCCTCGCCATTGCCCGGATTGCGAACAGTTCCTTCGGGCTTTTGTGCCGATTGCTCGATCACTTGCTTTACCTGTGCGGCTGTCAGGGATGGGAAATATTCCATGATCAGCGCCGACAAGCCGGCAACAACGGGAGAAGCCATGCTGGTACCTTGCAGGAATTGATACGTGTTGGTTCCGGGCACGGTAGACCAAATCTTAACCCCGGGTGCGAAAACATCCACTTCATTTTTTCCATAGTTAGAAAAATTGGCAGTCAGCCCGCCAATCTTAGGATCACCACTGGCACCTACGGTGATCCAGTTTTTGGGGCGACCTCCATCAAGTAACAGAGGATTGGGATAATTATAACTGGTATCAAGATTTTTGGCATCGTTGCCGGCCGCATGAACCAATAAAACATCTTTGGATTCAGCATAACGCACCGCTTCATCCACCCATTTTTTCTGCGGCGAGAAACTCTTTCCAAAACTCATGTTGATCACACGAGCACCATTGTCAACAGCATAACGGATCGCTAAGGCGATATCCTTATCATGCTCATCTCCATCGGGTACGGCGCGTAGTGTCATGATTCGAACATTATCAGCCACACCATCCATACCAACACCATTGTTTCGTGCGGCGCCGATGATGCCCGATACGTGTGTTCCGTGCACCGCGGCATCCAGGCCCACCATCAGGTTGTTATTGCCGTAGGAGCGGTCTTTTAAGTCATCGTATCGATCGTTCACGACTTGATTTCGGTAGGGGGTGGGTGCTGTTTCAGCAGCGGTTGCTTTCGATTCTTCGGATTCAAGATAGTTCTTGAATTCCTTCAGAAATTCGACGTTCGTGGTTTCGAGCATGTCATTGGCGGAGAGTAATCCATAGATCATGCTCTTGGCCTTTTTGACTTCGGTGTCATCGGATGTCAGATCCCCCAACTCTTTACCAGTAAACGAATCTTTGCCCATTGCCTTGCGGAGAATGCTGTCGCTTTTGACAAAGTTTTGAAAGGCTCGGCGCATCATGATCAGCTGCATGCCATTGTCATTGCTGGCCATTTCAGTCTTCGCTCGGCTCCACATCTCGTATTCATAGCGCTCTTCAGTTGAAAGAGCGGCTACCTCCACTTTTTTGCCTTCCCATTTCTCTCTGAGTCCATGGTAAACCCGTGCAGCCTCGTAAGAATCCTTCTCTACATTATCCCCTTTGCTATTACCCAGAAAATTCCATCCGTGTACATCATCGATGTATCCGTTCTTGTCATCATCCTTTCCATTGCCGGGGATCTCTTTAGAGTTTTTCCAAAGAACCGATTTAAGGTCTTCATGTAGCGTGTCGATACCGGAATCGATCACGGCAACAATCACGGTATTACTTTTCTTGTTGTTGCTCTTCAGCCATTGATAAGCTTGATCGATCGAAATCCCCTGAAAGCCATTCGAACTGGCGTTCAGATGCCAGCCTTTGAGCGAGTCGGTGGCTGTTGTGCTTGTTTGAGCTTGGGCAGACCATAATTGCGTGGTCAGCAAGAAGGCGAAAGCAAGGGGACGTAAAATGAATCTGTATTTCATATTGATGATTGATGAGGAAAAATACGGAATGGGTTCGTATTGATTAAGTGGATTACCTGGTTGCAGGTTTATTTATGAAAAATTTAATTTATAGGTCGAATCGGATGCCTTGGGCCAATGGCAGGTTTCGGCTGTAGTTGATGGTGTTGGTTTGCCTACGCATGTAAACTTTCCAGGCATCACTGCCACTTTCTCTTCCGCCTCCGGTTTCCTTCTCTCCACCGAACGCACCACCGATCTCTGCCCCAGAGGTGCCTATGTTCACGTTGGCAATGCCGCAATCGCTTCCGGCGGCAGACAAAAACTGCTCCGCTTCACGCAGGTTTAGGGTCATGATCGCAGAGGAAAGCCCTTGTGGTACCCCATTCTGAATAGCGATGGCTTCATTCAGATTCTCATAGGTGATGAGATACAGGATCGGCGCAAACGTTTCGTGCTGGACGATCGCCAAACCGGGTTCCACCTCTGCGATGCAGGGCTTTACATAACATCCGCTTTCAAATCCTTTTCCTTCGAGCAACCCGCCTTCCAGTAGAAAACTGCCCCCTTGTTCTTTGCAGGAATGGATCGATTGTAAATATTGTTCAACTGCGAGTTTATCGATCAGCGGACCCATATGATTATTCGAGTCAAGCGGATCGCCGATGCGGATCTGTCCGTATGCCTTTTTCAAACGCTCTTTCACCGCCTCATAGATAGATCGATGAATGATCAATCTTCGGGTAGTGGTACATCGTTGGCCGGCGGTGCCCACGGCGCCAAAGACGGCCGCCGGGATTGCGATGTCCAGATCGGCCTCCGGGGTAATGATGATGGCATTGTTTCCA
>Ga0209229_10000136_pt1 | contig 27208 bp, 17 predicted proteins | sample SanBayMetagenome_FD_187466 | JGI IMG/M metagenome (GOLD analysis project Ga0209229, IMG submission 187466) | Freshwater and sediment microbial communities from dead zone in Sandusky Bay, Ohio, USA (SPAdes) (version 2) | ecosystem: Environmental > Aquatic > Freshwater > Lentic > Sediment... | reverse complement strand
CATGGTCCCTAAATCAATGGTAGATAGCTGCATAGGTTTCGCAGACCAGATCCAGCTGTCACACCTGAAGATACAGCAGTCTATGGCGAAGGCCAAGCCAGACGGCATCATCATAGACATCGAAGGGCTTGAGAACGTGCAGCTTGGTAGCGGAGGCGACCTGCAGCCGCTGGAGCTTCATGATATTTACGAGCAGACTGGCGTATTCTATTACAGAAGCAAGAACCCAGAGGGCGGTTTCCAAAACCCGCCGATCAGAGAGATTGGGAATACTATAAGAAACATAAACGAGCTTATAGGTATCTACAATCACTACTTGCGTATGATAAGGGATACCACGGGTATCAATGAGGTGATGGATGGTACTTCACCCAAGGGGGAGCAGCTCGTAGGTGTGCGGCAGCAGGCGATCAGCGCTGGCAACAACGCCATCTATGACATAACCAACTCATCGCTTGTATTGTACAAGAAGGTTTGTGCCGACATAGTAAAAAGCATTCAGATTATCCCTAATGACTCTGTCATATTCAAGGTTTATGAGAATGCAATCGGGGTGGAGAATATGAAAGTGATTTCTTCGTTCTCTGATCTGTATATGTTCAACTTCGGTATCACTGTCGTCAAGGACATGGAGGATGTAGAGAAGCAATACCTGGAGAATAACATACAGATTTCTTTGGCTCAGAAGGAGCTGGATATAGAAGACGCTATCGCCATCAGACAATTGAAGGACATCAATCAGGCTGAAAAGCTGCTTATACTCAGACGCAAGAAGCGAATGGCTCAACAGCAGCAGACGGCCATGCAGAACTCTCAGATGCAGGCTCAGATACAGCAGCAGTCGGCAGCGCAGTCGGCGGAGATGAGAGCGCAAGAGATCCAGATGCAGTCTCAGATGAAGGTTCAAGAGATGCAGTTGGAGGCTCAGCTCAAGGTTCAAGTAGAGCAGGCTCTGCACGAGATGCGTAAGGAGATAGAGATGATTAAGGCTGAGGCTTATGCCTACTCCAAAGAGGGGGATAACACCTTCAAGAAAGACGTAGAGCAGATGAAGGAGGATAGAAAGGATGATCGAGTAAAAAAGCAGGCGGTAGAACAAAGTAAACTCATCTCTCAGCGTGATGGAAAGCGTGGTGAGCTGTCTCCAGCTGAGACGGCAGCTGAGGGCGGACAACAACCAATGGAAAATAGCAGTATAATCTCAAGACTCTTAGGAAGATGAGCAACGTAATAAACTTAGATGTAGCCAAGCGGGTGGATATAATCTGCAGAAAGGGCGATACGTTCAAGCTTGAGATAGACCTCAAGGCGGCAGACGGAACGCTGGTTCCCGTAGGCGCGTACACTTACAAAATGGAGGTAAGAACAGCCGACTATGCTAATACTGCGTATACGGATCCAGCAAGTGATACTGACGCAACTATTGTTTTGTCAACGGAGGATTCTTCCACTCTATTGAAAAAAATAACTTTCACTTCTACTGCTGGCAAGGTTGTGTTTAATGTGACTAGCGCATTGATGAAGACAGTTGCATCTGGACTGTATGTATACGACATAGAGGCTACGTCTACTGGGGGTACTCCAGAAACTCAGACGTGGCTGTATGGAACATTTAAGGTTAATGAAGACATATCGGTATAATGGATGTTGGATTTACACTGCCTCCAGGGAACTCTATATCTGTCAATGTTCCTTCGTCTCAGTCTGTAAGCACAGTACAGGTTGATAGGAACTCTCTTTCTGTATCTACAGAGGAGGCAATCGTACTAAACCTCACAAACGCTGAATCTAACAGCGTATCATTTGTCCTCCCTACCACTCAGTCTGTAAGCACTATAACGCAGAGAGTAAATTCACTTTCTATATACCCGTACAATCAAATACCCACTATAATACAGGGTACTGAGGTTTACTACGGGTCTTTTTATTCTACATCTACTCAGTCTTCCTCTGGTGCGAACCAGATGAATACGATGAATTTTCCTATTACTGACATAAACAATGAGATTACAGTAGTAGACAATAATAAACTGACATTTGCTCACGCAGGCGTATATAACGTGCAGTTCTCAGCACAGTTTGATAAAACTGATTCAGGGGTGGATCATGCTGAGATCTGGTTCGCTAAAAACGGTGTCACCATACCAGACTCCAACACAAGAGTGGAGATGGACAAGAATAATGCGAAGGTTGTTGCGTCATGGAATTATTTCTTCGACGTGGAGGATGGAGATTATGTTCAAATACGATGGAGTTCTGAAGATTCAAGCGTAAGGCTTTATTACGAAGCCGCGCAGGATATAGAGCCAGCCATACCTTCGGTTATTGTTACGGCACACATGTTGGCCTCTGCTACCGCTGGACCTGCTGGGCCACAAGGTCCTGCTGGAGCCGATGGTGCTGCTGGTCCTCAGGGTCCTGCTGGTCCCGCTGGCCCTGCTGGTCCACAAGGCAATCCAGGTGTTCAAGGTCCTCAGGGTCCGCAAGGTTTGCAGGGCGATGCTGGAGCTACAGGAGCTACTGGTCCTCAGGGACCCAAGGGTGATACTGGTGACACAGGGCCTATAGGATTGACTGGGGCTACAGGCGCCACTGGAGCTACTGGGGCTACAGGTGCGGCAGGTGCTGACGGCAAATCAGTCAGCAGCGTTTCTGTGACAAACAAAGTCGTAACGACTACATTAAGCGATGGCAGTACGGCTAATGGTTCGTTTTCTGTTAATCAGTCGAGTATAGATCCGTTGTCTGGAGTAGCTGCTGGACAGGGGTCGTTTTGGGACGGAGATTCTTTTGAACACGTAAATCTCGCTAGAAATACCAGTATACCAGTCAGCATACCTACTGGAAGGTCGTTTGGTAGATATGTTACTGGTGACACTATAAATATATCTGGTTATAAATCTGCGCTTGACATAATAGTCGATGCGGTTCAGTTGGTTCAGAATCCGTCATTTGCAACAACAACCGTAAGCGCCATACCGTTTAACCAAACATCTGGGTCATTAACTGTTACATACAACGCAAACAACCCAAACTCAAACCTAAACAGGTCCATACGTGTTCTTGTATATAGGAAAAACAAATCAGCCTTAGATACTACATACACTCTTATACACACATCAACTAACTTTTCAACAGCTACAACTGGAGTCCAGTCTTTTTCTAACTCATACACTCTTGCTGCTTATGCAACAGAGGGGTTTATGTATAAATTTAGAGTGGAAGATGTGGACAACCCTGTTTATTTTGCAGAACAAATAGTTATAAGAGACCCAACTGCTTATTCGCAGCCAAGCATAACAAGTTTAACAGCAACAAGGGTTAGCAACTCTACTTCTTCTACAGAATCAGATGCGCTTAGAGAAAAGGGAAATACGCAAAGCACTGTGACATTTGGCGTAAGTCTAAACTCAACAAACGTACCTATTAACTCATTAGTGCTTCAAAGATCTATAGACGGAGGCAGTACTTATACAACAATAAATACATTTACTTCTCCTTACACTGGAAGCAAAACCTATACAGACAGCTACACAAATACTTCTTCGAGTCTTAATTCAATAAAATATAAAGTAGTCCCAACTACAAGCTATCCATCAAATCCAACTGGCGCTAGTGGAAACGAAACAACTGTAACCTTATCAAAATTCGCTGTTAAGTTCTTGGCTTCTCCAAACGCTCTGCCAGGAACATCAGCCGCTGCTGACGCTATTTATGACACCACTCCTTTTGCCAATAGTGTATTGAGAGATAACGCGATAAATTCAGGCGCCCCAATGACGTTTAACGGATCTTCTGACACAAACAACACAAGTAATTTTTCTTATATACTTTATCCAACCTCACTTGGCGGGCCGCTAAGCGTGATAAACATGGATGGGTCAACACCCGTAATAAGCGATTTCAGTTCGCCAGTAGTGTTCAACATAACAAATCAATTTAATGTGACCATAGAATATAGGATATACAAGTCTAATTCAAGAGGCGCATTTTCATCTGCAAATACGTTAACAGCATACTAAAACATGCCTAAATTCCCTGGCCCAGTACAGCACAATAATGCTGGAGACTTTATAGTCAACCTGACTGAGAATCAAGTCAAGGGCCTTGGCGTGTTTACTGATGCCGCCTCTAGAAACGCGCTTAACGCAAACATGAGGGTGAATGGTTTTTTGGCTGTACTTCAGGATGTAGACAAGCTTTATATATATAACAGCACTGATTTAGGGGATGCTGCTTGGGCAACTGTTGGAAACTGGGTGGAGATTGGATCTGGAGGTGGGTCTTACACACTGCCTATAGCAACGGCAAGCGCTCTTGGAGGTATAAAAGTTGGGACTAACTTGTCAATAGACGCAGGGACTGGAGTCCTGTCGGCTACCGATACGAATACTACTTATACCGCTGGGGGTGGACTGACTCTGACTGGAACTGTGTTTTCTCACACAGACACATCTACACAGGCTTCATCCGCCAATACTGGAAGGACGTATATACAGAACATAGGCTTAGATACTTATGGTCACGTAACATCATTGTCTACGGCTACAGAAACAGTAACTAGCAATACGTACACAGCTGGGAGTGGTTTAACGTTAAATGCCAGCGAGTTTAATGTAGGTGGCACAACAAACAGGATAACGGTAAACGCCGACACTGTAGATATAGCTAGCACTTATGTGGGTCAATCGTCTATTACTACGCTTGGTACTATAACAAGCGGTACGTGGAATGCTGGGTCTATTTCAAACGACTACATAACTAGTGTTGATGGAGCAAAAGTGACTGGCAACATATCTGGAAACGCAACCAACGTAACTGGAACGGTAGCTATAGCTAATGGTGGTACTGGGGCTACTACCGATATTGCAGCAAGAGCCGCCCTTGGTCTTGCAATAGGTATAGACGTTCAGGCTTATGACCAAGACCTTGCTGCTATAGCCGCCCTTGCTGGTACATCTGGTTTATTGAAAAAAACAGCGGCGAACACTTGGTCGTTAGACACAGCTACATACATTACTGGTAACCAAGCAATCAGTATAACTGGAGATGTTGAGGGGTCTGGAACTACTAGCATAACATTAACGCTTGACAACACTGGAGTAGTCGCTGGAACTTACAACGATTCAAACACATCCATAACTCCTTTTACGGTAGACGCAAAGGGAAGGATAATTAACACAGGAACAGCAGTCCCTATAAAGCCAGCATGGTCAGACATCACAAGCAGGCCAACAACTCTTAGTGGATTTGGTATAACTGACGCGCTATCTAGTTCAATCTCATCAACTCAGCCTGGTTATTTTGGTGACATATACCTGTATGACGATAACGCACCATCACATTATATGAGGGTGACAAACTCGTCGAACCTTACTGCAGAAAGAACCTTGTCAATAAACCTAAGTAATGCTGACAGAACTCTTTCTTTGGCTGGTAACTTGAGCGTGTTGGGTCCTGCTAGCGTAATCGGTTCAAATACTGGGGATCAGACAATAACGCTTCAGGGCGATGCAACTGGGTCTGGAACTGGTACAATCGATGTTTTGCTAGCAAATGTCGCTGCTGCTGGAACATATAATTCTGTTACAGTAAATACAAAGGGTTTGGTTACAGCGGGGACCAATCCAACAACGCTTAGTGGGTATGGAATCACTGATGCTCAACCAGCGTTGCCTAGCTACACATCAAATGCTGGTAAGTTTCTAAAGGTTAACTCAACGGCAGACAATGTCGAGTGGTCGTTAATAAACCATAGTGGATTTGTAAATGCAGTTTCTAACCTTGGTTCGCAAGCAGCTGCGGTGTTTTACGCTTACAGAGCTGGGGCTTGGCAGGAGTTAGTTATAAATGGAGTTTATGGAAGCGGCGTTGTAACAGTGGCTAACGACTCCGTTGTGGTTAAATCTATCAATAGCATTACACCTACGTCTGGAGCCATAACTTTGAGGGGGACTGACATATCCAGATCCTCATCAAACACAGCTACTATTCATTCATCAATATCCGATGTAGAATATCAGTTGACTGTACACGGTGGCTGGCTGAAGAGCTTGATTTCAAACGGAACAACCAGCTCTACCATAAAGGTGGCCGACACCACTGGGGGCGCCGAGATGCAAGTGACCGTTGATGGAGGTTCATTGTCTAAAAATAACACAGGGTTTTTTTTCAAAGAGACTAGCCCAGGCCAACTTGAGCTGAAAGTGCAAGACGGTTCAGCTACACCGCAGTCTAGAGTGGCGATTAAGGCAATTGGATCGGGTTCTAGCGCAAGGGTGGGTGTGCATAATATAAGCCCTGGTTATCCGCTGGACATAACTGGTAGCACTAGGGTGACTGGAGACATAATTGTCACAGGCACTGTTGACGGCGTAGATGTGTCAGAACTGAAGAACACGGTGGATAATATCACCGTTGGGGGGACTGAAGAAATTGAACTATTTTCGTACTTTCTTTCGTAGTTATGCCAAACTCATATAAATCTGTAGCTTATACAACTACTGGAAGCGGATCCAACGAAGACGTTTACACGTGCGGTGTGGTCGCGTCTGTAATCAAGTCGTTGAGTATATACAATCCAAATGCTAGTAATGCGTATACGATTACTGTAAAACTCTACAAGTCGTCTAACACAACTAGCTACGAAGTAAACTATCAGTCTGTGGCTGCTAAGACAGCATGGAACGTGATGCCATCTGATGGGGCTATAAACCTTCAGAATGGAGACAAAATACAGGTGGTGACGTCTCAGGCTGGACTGGTTGTTTCGTTGTCTTATTTGGAGTCCTCTGTAAGTGTCAGCGGTATCAACCTAGCTGCCATAGCCGATGTGTCTGATGTGGCCGCTACTGACAATCAGGTATTGACTTGGGATTCCACTACAGGACTGGCCACGTGGGAGACTATAGCTGCTGGCGGCGTCACAAGTGTCGAAGGAACGTCACCAATATCCGTCTCTGGTACTACAACAAAGACCGTCTCTATATCTGCCGCCACGACCTCTGCTGCTGGAAGCATGTCATCAGAAGATAAAACAAAGCTTGACGGTATAGCTACTGGCGCTGAAGTAAATGTAAAAGCGGATTGGAACGCGACAACGGGAGATGCTGAAATCCTAAACAAGCCGACGGTAGTTACACAAGTTACTGGAACAACTCCGATTGTTTCGAGCGGCGGAACTACGCCAGACATCTCAATTCCCGCATCGTCTGCCGTTGACAACGGTTATATGTCGTCATCGCAATGGACTAAACTCGACGGTATAGAAACTGGAGCGCAAGTCAACGATGTGACTTCGGTAAATACGCAGGTCGGTGCAGTAGTGTTAGATACTGATGATGTCCTTGAAGGCATAACGAACAAGTATTTTACCACCGCACGGGTGGACACACAAATCGATGCGCTAGTTTCAAATGGGGAACTGGTCAAATTGGTAAATGGTGAACCTCCTGATGCTGGAGGCGAAGTGGTTTTAACCACCGATGCCATCACCGAAGGCGCCACCAATTTGTATCACACCAGTGGCCGTGTGGACACCCAAATCGATGCACGCATCACCGCTGGCGACATCGTCACCAGTGTAAATGCTGCAGTGCCATCTAGCACTGGTGCTGTGACCATCGACACCGACGATGTGACCGAAGGCACGACAAACAAATATTACACAGACACCAAGGTCGACGATCGTATCGACGCTTGGTCGGGAGCGGCGGCTGTCTTTGGCGATACAGTTGATGCCCAGGGCGCATTCAAATCACCAAGCGGTGTATGGGCGCAAAACCAAGCTGCGCTGCGTATGTATGAAAGCACGGCTAACGGCACAAACTTCGTGGCATTGAAGGCTCCAGCGACATTGAGCGCCGATGTTACATGGACGATGCCTGCAGCGGACGGAACAAGCGGTCAGGTATTCTCTACCAATGGAAGTGGAACTACTTCTTGGGTGACTAAAAAAGTAACTCAGGTGACTGGCAAGACAGTTGCTACTGGGGCTTGGTCCTTGGTTAGCGGGGTATATGAAGCAAGCATTTCTGATTCAGCAATTCTGTCAACATCTATTGTCGATGTGGTTCCTGATAACGCAAGTGCTTCTACAATACGCACAGCCCAAATGCTGCCACGTACAGACAGTTCAACTGGGTCCGTAAAGATTTATTCTACAAACGCTCCAGCAGCATCAATAACTGTAACCCTTAATATATTTGATCTGTAATGGCTATAGGAAAATTTGCACTACCTGCTGGGTCTAATGGAGGCGGTGGAGGAACTTACAGCACCGTGGTGCAGGAATATACCAGCAGTGGAACCTGGACGAAACCTGCTGGCCTGGCAATGATAGAAATTGTGTGCATCGCAGGTGGTGGTGGTGGTGGTAGTGGCAGCACGGCAAACACTAACTTTTCAGGCAGGGCTGGCGGCAGTGGTGTGGCTGGTGGCGTCATCTATGCCACATTTGATGAGAGCGATTTGGGTGCCACCGTAAGTTTCACCATAGGTGCAGGCGGAACTGGCGGCACTGCAGTGACAGCAGCAGCCACTAGTGGAAACAGTGGCGGCAATGGTGGCAACACCACCTTTGGTAGTTTAATCACCTGTCTTGCAGGTGGCGGCGGAATACCTGGAGGCACCACTGGTGGCCGATCCGCATCGAGCGAAACCATCCACCAGTGGTTTCGGAACAATGGGCAATCAAGCAATGGAATTGGCGGCGCAGGCACAGCAGGCACGACACAAACGAACAGTGGAACAGCCACGTATTTTTCTGTTCTTCCAGGTGGGGCGGGTGGTGGCGTGAGTACTTCAAATGTGGCGGAAGTAGGTGGCGCAGGATGCCGATATATTCCGCGCAGTGGCACACTAACCACGGCGGCCACGGCAGGCACCGCAGGCGGCGGTGCAGGCGGTGCAGGCGCAAACAATGTGATGGACAGGTTTTGTGCCAGCACTTCGATGATCGAAGCAGGCCAAACAAAATTCATTGGAAATTCAGGCGCTGGTGGTGGAGGCAGCGTTACAGGTAATGGCGGCAATGGTGGTGCAGGCGGTTTGTATGGCGGTTCAGGCGGTGGCGGTGGGTCATGTAGAAGTGGCAGCGCAAGCGGCGCTGGTGGCGCTGGTGGTGCTGGGCTTATTGTAATAGTAGAACACATCGTATCATGATATTTGTAATTGTAAAAGACAACTACGTGGTTGACCGCATAATTGCGGACGAATCATACTCTTATCCTCATCAGCACGATTTTATGATTGAAGATGCAGGTGCTTGTATCTGCATTGGCGATTGGTACGAAGAGGTAGAAGGCATTTTCTATCGTCCAATTAACGGGACTCCGCCAGACCTCCCAGATGAAATTAAACCGATTAACGAAAATGAATAACTACAAACTGCCAGAGCCTGTACTGCAGGCGATTATGTCCTACTTAGTTAGCCGCCCATACGCTGAGGTGGCCAATGGGATTGAGATGCTTAAAAACCTACAAAAAATAGATGAAGAACTACCAGAACCTGATGAAGAAGCTGGGGGTGTCGGGGGTGAATAAACCCAAGGCCACCCCGTCTCATCCAAAAAAGTCACACGTTGTACTGGCTAAGGTCGGTAGCAAAGTAAAGGTCATACGCTTTGGTCAGCAAGGTGTGTCTGGTTCTCCTAGGAAAGAAGGGGAGTCCGAATCATACAGAAACAGGAGGCAGTCCTTCCAGGCTAGGCATGCTAAAAACATAGCCAAGGGTAAGATGAGCGCTGCTTACTGGGCAAATAAAGTCAAGTGGTAAATGTGATTATATTTGCAGTCAAATGATCGACATCAACATCTATCAGATAATTGTGCTGGCGGCTGGGCTTGTCGGCGTATACGTGAAGCTGAACATTGAGATCAGCAAGCTTGCGCTCAGACTGGACATCCATGAAAGGCAGACTGCTACGCTGCAGAACAGCATAGATAAGCTGATTAAAGATGTTCAGGAGATTAAGATACTTTTGGCTAGAAAACAAATAGACTGATAACAATAAATAAATTCAATCAACATGTCCTTTGAAAACAACGAAGAAGGAGGGTTCAGGTTTGTAGACGAAGCTGAAATTCAGCAGATGTCTCAGGCCGCAGAAGAGTCAGGCCAAGAGCCTGTTCAGTCATACGAGGGTGTAGACACTTCCTCTGATGATGTTTCTGCCGAACCCGATACAACACAAGACTATTCAGATCAAGACGTTGATGGAGCAGTGTTTGAATACCTAAGCGAAAGGCTGGGTAGAAGCATAAGCTCTGTTGATGACCTTGTAGAATATAAAGAGAGAGAAAGAGCTATTGATGAGCGTATTGCTGTCATCGCGGATTTTGTCGAAAGGACTGGCCGCGACCCAAAAGATTGGTTCTTCTATCAGTCGATTGACCCATCCGAAATGGATGATCTTTCAGTCGTAAGGCTGAACGTAGCGGCTGAGTACCCGAACCTTTCTCAGGACGAAGTAAATATGCTTGTTAACAGCAAGTACAAACTTGACCCAGACGTCTACGGAGAGGACGAGGTTAAGCTTTCTTCTCTACAGCTGAAGATTGACGCAGCTGGCGCCAGAAAATCTATCGACGAGATTCGATCTAGTTTTCAGATGCCTGAGGCCAGAAGTGAAAACTACAGCTCTGTGATTGACGACAACTGGATAGGGGAACTGACTAAGAGTGTGAACGACTTCGACGGAATAGAGTTCGACCTCAACGGTAAAAAGTTCACTTATTCTATTGACGACAAGTACAGGTCAAGCTTGCTTGACAAAAATACTCGCCTTGACGAGTTCTTCGATCCTTATGTCCGCGAGGATGGAACTTGGGATTATGATACGCTGAACATGCACAGAACTGTTCTTGACAACATTAACGAAATCCTTTCGTCTGCTTACAGACAGGGGATGAGTGATGGACAAAAGAACATCGTGAATAAGGCAGCTAACGTAAGCACTAAGGCTCCGAACCAAGGGGGTGGACAAAAACAAGGGGACCCATTGGCTGATCAGCTGAGAGAGGTCCTTGGAGTAAACAATTCTTTTATGAAATTCTTGTAAAACTTAAAAACTTAAAACAATGGCATTAGAAAACAAAACAGGTGCGGACAAAGGTCCTTTGGGCCTGAAGGCAGTACCCTCAAAGTATGTTTCGCTGGGTAACTTGATTGACCCCACGAAACCTTCCAACATGGATTTGCTCGTCAAGACATTTGGCGACCAAGGTATTACTGGATTCCTTGAACTGACTGGGGCCACCAAGAGCGTTGCTACTGCTGATGAGGCTCAGTGGTGGGAAGAGGGTAGAATCCACAGATACATGAGAGGTGATTTGGCGGCGCAGACCACCGCTGGAAATCCCGCAGTTTTTACTATTGATCAGATTGATGGTGTAGCTGTTGATGCCGCAGCTAATGGCGCTAACGAAGCGGACAACTATGTCAGATTAAATGACATCATTCTTTTGAATAACGGAAGAAGATTTATTGTTACTGCGTATACCACTGACAACACTTATCAGATTTCCCTTCTTCCCCTCGATAAGCAGACGGTCTCGGCGGTGAATGACATTCAGGCTAACGTGATTGGTAACCTGTACGCTCAAGGAACCTCTCAGCCGACTCAGTTCTATCAGACTCAAATAACAAAGAGAACAAACCCTTTGTTCATCACGAAAGAAACCTTCCATGTCACTGGTTCTGCGGCAACCAACATTGGGTGGGTTGACATCGGAAACGGTGACTACAGATGGTTTGTAAAGGGTGAGATGGACACTAGAAAGCGTTTCTTGAACCAGAGAGAGGCCATGTTGATGTACAATCAGCTTTCTGCGTACACTGCTGGAACTAAACTTACCGATGGCGGTATCGTAGGTTCTGAGGGTTACTTCTCGGCCATTGAAAACAGAGGCATAGTTGCCAACGGTGACGAATCTTTGTTTGGTGCTGGCGGGATGTCCGACATAGACGGTATCATACTGGCAATAGACAAAGAGGGAGGCGCTCCTGAATACGCTATGTATGTTGACCTTGCTACGTCTATGGCTGTAGATAACATGGTTGCTGGTGGTGCTAACAGTGGTACTCTTACTTCTAACGGCGTAATGGGTCAGTACGGTGCGTTTAACAACAAGCCTGAAATGGCATTGCAGCTTGGGTTCAAATCATTCACGAGAGGTGGATATACGATTCACAAGCATGACTGGAAGTTGTTGAATGATCCCACTTTGGGCGGCACTTTCGCTAATGCTACTACCGCTGGAGCTGTAGTTGGCGCGATGTTGCCTTTGGCAAACGTGGCCGACCCGAAGACAGGGGATAGATCTCCTGCCCTTGAAATGGTCTACAAGTCGGCTGGCGGATACAGCAGAGATGTGGAGCATTGGGTGACTGGAGGTGGAGTACTCGGATACAACACTGACGGTGATGACCTCGCTAAGTTCAACTATCGTTCTGAAGTTGCTCTTGTTACGAGAGCTGCTAACCAGCACGTATTGTTGAAGAAGTAATAAGACGTAATGTAGGATAAGGGGAGGGGGAGGTAACATTCCCTCTCCCCATTATTCAAAAGATTAAAATGTTAAAAATTAAATTAAAGAAAAAATGGCAAGACCTAGATCTACCCCTGGAGCGCTGGCTCAAGTAAACCCAGAAAAAAAGCAAAAGTCTCAGATAGCAAGAAAAAAAGACTCTATTGTAGAGTATTCTCTTAATACTGAAAACGGAGCAGTATTCATGATGTCGAGTACTGTGACTTCAGTATATGATAAAAGTACAAACAGCGTAAGATCAATGAGATATTGCGCTTCAGAACCGTCAGTGTATACAGATGAGCAATCAACAAACTCTGTAAAAACACCTATAGTTTTTAGCTTTGGAAAGTTGTTTGTGCCACACACTATGCCAAACCTGATAAAGTTTCTTGACATGCACCCAAGAAACTCGGCGAATGGAGGTTCGCTGTTTACTAAAATAGATCACGAACAGGATGCAAAGAAAGTGCTGGATGAAGAATTTTTGAATGTAGATGCTATAGCTATGGTAAGAGACAAGTCAATTGACGAACTGCTTCCAGTAGCTATTGCGTTTGGCATCAATGTAGACGTCCCAGTAGCAGAGATTAAGTACGACTTGTTGCAGATTGCAAAGTCAAATCCAAAGAAGTTTATCGAATCCTTTGACAACCCAGTGATTGCAATGAAGGCCAAGGTGAAGAAAGCCATTTCATTCCAGGTTATCAAGGCTGAAGAGAGTGGGGTGAAGTGGTTTGATAGTAACAAGCAAATAGTTTCAGTGCCAGCTGGCATGGATCCAATTGATGTAATGGTTAGATACTGTCTCACAGAATCGGCAGCACCAGTTGTTGCAGAGATTGATAGGCAGTTGGCTTAATTGATATTCACTAAGAAGGGGTCACCAAAAAGGTGGCCCTTTTTTTATCCCTATATTTGTCTTATGGTTAATATACAGCAGGTTTTCAACATCGTAAAAGATGTCATAAACAAAGAGAACAACGGGTTTATCACGCCCGCTACGTTCAACAATCTTGCTGTCCTTGCTCAGGCGAATATATACAATGGCATATTCAATACGATAAAGGATTCTAAGCGCCTTATGCGTGGCGGAATGAACCCATCCAGGGTTTCCGCCTTGGATAAGAAAGCGCTTGAGGATATGTCTTACTATGCGGTCACAGCCACCATATCTAAGGATACTGCTACTGGCACATTCAAAAAGCCTGACTACTTGTCTAGAGTGATAAGCATAACGACAGACGGCAGTACGTTGATGGATGTATCGACAAAGAATAACATAGAAATACTTTATGATGAAGAGAAGATAGAGCGCATGCTCAAGAGTTCTATCTCCAAGCCCACTGACAGCAATCCTGTGGCCTTGGTATCTGACACCATCGAAGTATACCCAACGTCTATCAACAAGATTAAGATGCGGTACTACCGTATGCCTGCATCTAGGAGTGCGCTGAACGTAAGAACAGTTGGGGTTCCGTTGTACTGGGAGAGTAATAATGAAGCATATTATGAGGCTAACTCAAGGCACTTCGATCTGCCAGAACATTACCTGAGTGACATCGTGACGGAGATATGCGCTATGGCTGGAGTGCATCTCAGGGACAACACAGCCCTTGAGTACGGCAAGACGGAGACTGACTCATTTAAGCAAGAAAGAATCTCATAATGGCTAGAAACTATATACCACTAGAAGAAATAGTAAACGACTACATACTCAGCATAGACACTGATGACAACGCTGGGAATGTGTCTGATAATACTGTCAGATCTTATGCCCTGAGAGGTATAAGGGAGATGGGGTTCGACATGCTCAAGAGAATCAGGTCAGTTAAAATCTCCGTTAACCAATCTAACCTAACCGCCGAATTACCAGACGATTACGTCGATTGGACTAAAGTAGGTGTCGTAGGGGATGATGGGTTGGTTTACGTCCTTGGAGAGAACAAGAACATAAACTACTCTCAAGCCTACGCCAAGGATTCATTTGGCAATCTCATCGACTCTGACAACGATGGAGTGTATGACAGGGTAGACTCTAAGACGGGGACTGCTTCGGGGTCTCCAGCCACCACCCTTATAGACAACCCATACGACTCTTATTTGTTTCAGAATTACTTCTCTTCTGACGCACCAGCAGCATTGTATGGTATAGGCGGGGGTCAAACGTATGGTCAGTTCAGGGTTAATCTAGATCAGAACAGACTGGAGTTGTCTGGCAACAGGGATATTGCAGAGATAGTTATAGAGTACGTGGCTGATGAGGCCAGAAGCAAGAACCCGTCTGTACATGCTTACGCTGAGGAGGCGCTTAGAGCCTATATATACTACAAGATAGTTGAAAGAAAAACCTCTATCCCAGCCAATGAAAAGGCTCGTGCTAGGAGCGAGTACTACAACGAGTACAGAAAAGCCAATGCCAGAATGAAGTCATTCAAGAAGAGCGAGGCCCTCAGAACGATAAGAAAGAACTTTAAGCAATCACCTAAATTCTAATGGCTGTAGATAAAATCTTCCCCAGAAGGATGGAGAAAGATAAGAGTCCTCTCTACTTTGAAGAAGGGGATATTATCGATGCCATCAATGCATCCATAGCCGATTATAGCGGTTCAAATGGAGGCACGTATAAGCCTGTAAAGGGGACCGTGGCGATACCAGCTGTCGTAGGCGGGGCGTTTAATACCAATACAAGAATCATTGGTTCTGTGGCCGATCCATCAAGGAACCGAATTTACTTCTTTGTAAAATTTAATAACTCCCCCGCCTCAGGGAACCAGGGGGTTTACTACATCAACAAGAATAACGCCAGCACGATTGTTTATAAGGCTCTGACTGGATCCATATTTAACTTTGGTTCAGTTGACTTTGTGAAGGCTGACGTAGTTAATGCAGACTTCGATCAGAACGGGTCTGTGTCATCCATGATATACTTCACGGATGGGGTGAACGAGCCGAGAAGACTGAATATAGACAGAGCTATTGCTGGTCAGTACGCTACATATAACCAATCAGACTTGGGTATTATGCTGTCTGTATGTAAGGCAGCCCCGATTAACGTACCTAAGTTTACATTTCAAACCGACTCGACCCTCGCTGCCAACAGCCTTCATGGAAACGCTTTTCAGTTCGCCGTGCAGTACATATACGAGGACGGAGAGGAGTCAGCTATATCTGGATACTCTCGTATCGCGTACACTGAGTACACGGCCTCTGAGACGGTTGACAGCTCGGCTCCATCTATGTACAGAAACAACGTGTGCATCATAGATATAAACAGGATTAACTCAACCTCTGATCCAGCTCCACAGTCCCTCATAAATGGTAGCTCAACTATATTTCCTATAGCCACGGTAACTAAGATCAGGCTGCTTGCTAGAAATGGAAACTCTGGCTCTCTATCCATCATAGATGAGTTTGACCCAGACAAGGACTTAAAGAGGAATATTTTCGGGGTAGAGACAACAGTGTATAATAAGTTCACCAAGAAGTACAGGTTTTATAATGACGGATTGTACACTCCGATCTCTCAAGATGACACAAACAAGCTTTTTGATAACGTACCGTTTACAGCTGTCGGCCAGTGCATAGCTGAAAACAGGCTGATGTACAGCAACTATAAAGAAGGGAGGGATAATGTAGATGTATCTAAGGCTACGATAACGGTTAATTACTCTAAAGAAGGAGATGCAGGCGTGATCCATGTATCGAGTACCAATCCAAACGTAGCCGAATATGACTCAACATACACTACTCACACAACTATCAAAATAGATTTAACTACCACTGGTGGTTTTCCACAAACTACATTGCCAACTATACCAGCTGGATCTGTTACAGAGCTTTCATTCATTTTTTCTCCAAGGGCTAGCATAACACACAATAACTGGGAAAGCACACCAGTGTTTTACTATGTGGTTCAGGGGGGTAACGGAGAAAAGTTTAAGGTTTACATGAATGCGAATCCTACTCAGTATTTTCCACTGTACGTAAATGAACCTCAAACCATATCTGTATCTTTTTATGCAGAAGAAGAGCTTACAGTGGCGGAGTTGACACAAAAGATAAGAGAACAGCTTTCTAGTAAAAAGCTTCTGATTCTGTCTAAAGTGGACGACGGCCATCCGCATAAAATCGTGTACCCTACATCGAACGAAGAGGGCTATGTGCCATCACCGTCATACGGCTCATCTAATCCAGTAACCGTGAGAGGTCTTAATAATATAGGGTCTATTGGCTTTGAGGACGAATTTGAAGTAGAGTGGAGTTTTAACTCCACTATGAATATAGACGATACGTCATTTAGGATACTGCCATATATATCCAATATAACCCCAGTCACGAATGTATCAAACAAAAGGCGCATAACTTACTCTGATAGTTCGCATATAACTGTGGACATAATAGGCAGTTACTTCATGCCTAACCTTCGGCAAAACACTGCTGGATATACTTACGGCTTTTTTTATCCATCTTTATTAGCGTATGATAACGAGTTTTCTTGCATTGGCCTAAGGTCTGTTCAGTCCTTTAAGGCTGGTGCTACTCACGACATAGGTGTGGTATATTATGACAAGTACAACAGGTGTGGAAACGTAAACATAATAGGCTCTTTTTATTCTTTGCCATTTGGTCACGCTGGGAGAAACAATAATAATGGGGCAACGTCTATAACGGTTAGCTTTGGAACAAGCTCTACAAGTTCAAATTATGTTCAGCCTCCTTCATGGGCTAGCAGATACCAACTCGTTTATTCAGGTCCGTCAACGCATGAATCGTTTACCAGTTATACAACTGGCGGCGGTTACGTAAAGAGAGACAGCAGCAACAATATAGATACAGATTCAAAAAGGATATACGTGTCCTTGAAGACGCTTGAAAAATACACCTCAGAGCGGTCGTCTCACAGAGCTTATTCTTTTACTCCTGGAGACAAACTAAGGGTTATAAGGTGGGGGGATGATAGTCCGACATACGCAGAGGTTCAAGAATACAATGGTATTACATGGGGTGGCACAGAGGCTATTATGGAGTTCAATGTTGTCGGTTTTGAAGTACTCACTGAAACAAACAACCCTATAAAAGGCGGCTCAACTGGCGATCAGTACTATGGAGACTTTGTAATACTTGAGGCTCCAGAAACAACCAACTACCCGCCAACAAAAAAATATATTGGTTTTGACTGGCATCAGATAACGAATGAGGATTACGCTAATGGTGATGAGGTAGGTGGGTCAATCAACAACTGGGGTAAGAGAAGTTTAGTGGAAATATACACACCCAAGAAACAAACTTCAGAAAAGGTGTACTATGAGATTGGGGATTCTTATGAGTTTCAGCAAAGGGTAAGCAACGGGGTTATTTCTGATGTATGGCATGAGGCGGCTATTACAAATCAAGGGGACGTACACCTTAGGGTTACTCCGTGTAAAACACCATTAAAAACAAATAATTCGTGGAATATAGGCGAAACAAACAAGTGGGGTTACGCCGAATTAGCCGTGGAATCTAACGACATATCAGACATCAAAAACCTCAAGAGTTGGTCGAGAGGAAGGCCACACGTAAGGTATGAGTTAGCTAAGACCAGGTCAGAGTACAACGGACTGATTTACGGGGATGCTTATGAGCAGGACGTACAAAAAAATTCATTGTCTTCATTCAACCCAAGCCTGGGCAACTTCCACTACTTTGATCGTACTTACGGTGCTGCCAACTATATCGCTTCATTCGGAGAAAACTTAATAAGCCTTCAGGAAAACAAAGTCGGGGTGTCTGGATTGTCTAGAAACATCATCTCTTATGCTGACGGCGGAGAGTCCGTGGCTGTATCTACGAATGTGATAAGCCAAACCAGATACTTGGCTGGTGACGTTGGAGTAGGCAATCAGCAGAAGGGTGTGCTAAAGCTAAACAATAATCTATTCTTCTATGACCCCATTAGAAGAAAGGTGATTAAGTTTGCTCAAGACCAAGCGTACATCATTTCTGATAATGGTATGATGAGTTACTTCGATGCAATAAAAGTAACCTCATGCGTGTCTGGCTACGATCCAGCGGAAAACATGTACTACTTAACGATTACATGGCAAGAGGAGGTGAGTGGCACTACAATAACCAAAAAAGATACCGTTGGCTACTCTTTAGAAACCTCTAACTGGATAAGCAGGTACACGTTTACTCCAGATATGTACCAACACTTGGGCAATGAGATGTTCTCTTACAAGGTTCAGGGTGAAGCCCCGTTCTATGTTATGTGGTCTCACACAGGTGAGTCTGACTATTACAGATGTCTATTCTATGACAATGGAAGTACTTACGGAAGTGAATTATATGCCAATGAAATGTTTTCTATAAAGGTAGCCTCCAGAATGTCGCCATCTAATGTTAAGCACTTTAAGTCCATTTCGATAGAAGGAAAGAACAAGAGAATCCCATTCCAGACGCTAGCCTCTCAATCTCCATCTCAGGGAGTGCCAGGTGCAACTTATAAGCCTAGGCTAGAGACGGACCTAGGTCATGATTGTGAGATTTACAAGCCTGTATACAGAGAGGGTGACTGGTTTTACAGCATAAGACCATCTATAAATCCAGGTACGTTAAAGGAAAACTCTTTTTTTTACTTTGATGACGCTAGCGTCAAAAACTATGTGACTAACTCAGGACTTATAACCATAGGTCAAGTGGTAAGTCAACAAACCACAACAATCACTGAATACGGTCAACCAGTTTATCTCAATACTGTATTTTTCAGCACAAGAGTAACAGACCTTCCAGTGAAGGTTGGGGATTATTTGATAGGTGCATCAGACACTATGTACAGAGTAAGGTCTCTAAACAACGACGGATCTATTACGTTTCAGACGGCCCTCTCCGAAGACCATATTGAGTTGTCAGTGAATTTGCAGTTCAGGCTAATATCTCCATTGTCGGCTGGATACGCAGAGCAACCTCGTGGTCACTATGCCATCATAACATTGTACGGTAGAGGCAGAGACCATGAAGATAATAACCTGTATAAACCAGCCACAGAGGTGTACTGCGTGAATGTTTTGCTTGCAGACTCGAAGGACCACCATGTGCAATCAGGGGAATAATAAGTAACTTAGTAAAATAAAACGTAAGATATGGATCCGTTAACGATAGCAAAGTATGGGTTAAAAGCAGGCAGCACTATAGCCAATATGGTCGGCGCTCAGGTGCAAAAAAAGAAGGATCAGAAGTTTGGTGACTTTATGATTCAGCAGGCTGAGAAGACACCGATGTATCAGATGTCAGATACTTACAACAAGTACCTGGCTATGGCCAAGCAAGATCCAGTGGGTGACTACATGAAAGAGCAGGCGGCTAGAAATCAAGGGACATCCGTGGCTGCACTGAAGTCTGGCGGAGCCAAGTCTATACTCGGTGGACTGGGTGCTGTTCAGCAGCAGGCTTACGCAGATCAGATGGATGCTGTTGCTAGAGGTCAGGCTAACCTTCAGCAGGCTCTTCAGACATACGCAGGGGCGGAGCAAGATGTAATGGATAAGAATGTAGGTCAAAAAGAGCAGAAGCTTCAGGGAATTTTTCAGGGCGAGCTTTACAAGAAGATGGCTAAGGATACGGCTCGTGAGGCTATGTTCTCTGGGGGGCAAGACCTAGCTAATACTGGACTGGATTTCTTGACGGAGTATAAGACAGGAAAAGCGGCGTCGGAGGCAGCAGCGGCGGCGGCAGCGGCTTCGGGAGCGCCTGCTCTCCCTGCAACTGGTGACGGGTACACTACTAGCGGAAATCCATCCTTTGATCAGGAGATGCTATTGCAGGGACTCAATCTTCGTAATGGAGGCGTCGTACCCAAAACCCCTGGCGACTTTAGTCACTCATCCAACCCGATAGACATCGTAAGAAAAGGTAAGAAGATTGGGGAGATGACTGGTGGGGAATATGTACTCAACCCAGCTCAAGCTGCTAAGATGCAGTCCCTTGCTTCGTCTAAAAAGAAAGAAGCCCTTCAGAGATACGTTACTGGGCTGTTCAATAAATTCAACGCTAAGTAATTATGGAGCTTAGACCATCAACATACTACCTAGATAGGATTAACGCCTCTAGACAGGAGAACGAGCAGCGTAGAGCAGCTGAGAGTGAAGCCTCACGAAAGAGTGCAGAGGCTGCAGCAAAGGCCGCTACTGACGAAGCTAATAGATTGCAGGAAGAGAGAGTAAAGAGAATAAAAGAAATATACGGTCAGGACATAGGTGCGTCCATGTGGGGTTCTCACAGGGGTGTAGTGTCTCAAATGGTGGAGCAAATGAATGATAATCTGGATAAGTACGTCTCAGACCCTGTTAGATTTCAACAAGTTTTGGGTCAGATGAACGCATTCATAGACTCTAGCAAGGCTTATTACAGCACGACATCTAAGTCCATGAGAGACGCTATAGAGAGGTCTACTGTTGGTGCAGTAAACCCTTATGAAAGAGAAGGACTTAGAGACCAGAATGATAGAGGAGCTTATGTAAAACAAATGCGAACCTTGGACAGTGTCGTCCCTGAAGTTGCGTTGGGGGAAGATGGGATGTGGAGGATAGGTGACAAGTTAATGGATCAGTATGTTGGTTCATTCACGGAAGACCCGTTCCAACCAAAGCTAGAGCAACTCCCTGCTCTTACGGCAGACGACATATACGTTAGGGAAAAAGGTGGTATGAAAAACCTTCAAGCAACAGAAAGAATTATTGACGAATACATTCAAGATCCAGTAAAACTTAATAGGATTATGCAGGATGTTGACGGATGGAATCCAGCAAATACTTCAGACGAGACATCAGCAGGACTTATTACCGAAAGAAGAAATAAACTGTTGCAAGAATTGCAAGAGTTAGGCGCACCCAAGTAATGATTATCTTTGCTGAAATTCAGCATAGATGCAAGAAAAGATCGCTAAACTGGTTGCGGAGATTAGAGCGCAGGCCCCAGAAACGTCAAGCAAGGATATAGCTAGAGTTATTGCCCCAGACCTTGGGATTGACGCAGATGACGATATTGATGCTCTGGCTACAGAGATAGACGGGTTCGAGGTTCTTAAAAAAAAAGACCCTACGGAAGAACCTCAGCCGCCGATGGAGCAGCCTACTGGATCGAATGCTTCGGAATCCAGTTTGGAGTCTTCTATTCCAAGCGAAAAAGAACCGCCTAAAGAAGAGACGGAGAAGGAGCGTTACGAAAGAATAGCTAATGAAAAACTTAGCGCCATACTGTCTATGGACAACCCAGAAGACGTAACCAACGCGGTTAAGGATTTTAGATTTAGTTATGGCACAACACTTGACATAGATTACGGAAAGCTAGAGGAGTCGGCCATTGAGCGGGCCGAAGAAAACAAAAAGTTAAACCAAAGGGTAGACGGCAGGTTGCGAGAGACCGCTGTATTCTCTAACAAGAAGGGGGATTTAGAGGCGGCGCTAGAGGCGCAGGGCATACCAGAAGAAAATCGCCAGCAGTACATAGACATATTCGAGCAGTCGGCAGACTACAGAGCCAAGAATGGAAATGTATTCAACGAGAAGTACGTGCAGGCAATGGCTGAAGCTGGATACATAAACAGCGGCAGAGCATCCAGAATCAGGGCGAACATAGCGAGAGAGACCCAGGAGCTGAACAATATGGTTTCATCTGTCAACACAACCTTCAACAGTGAGGGGTACGATGTAGCGATGCTTCAGCTGGAAACCCAGCTGAGCAAAAGAAGAGAGTCTAAAGGCAAGAAGGACGCACTTCGTTCTCAACTTCAAAGTACATACGCTTATGCCGAAGCAGAGCGTCAAATCGAGATTGTTTTTGGTAGACTGGGAGAAAAAGAATTTGACGACATGGTTAATCGGGTCTCCGACAGGACTAAAGAGTCGCCAGATAGCGTTAGAGAAAGATTGCAAGGCTATATTGACAGACAAGATCCTATAGAGTACATCTCTCAATTTGCAAATATACAGTTCGCTATACCAGACTTTCAAACAGAAATACTTAGGTATGAAGAGCAGGTTGAAACTACAGAAAGGCAACGTGAAGAAGCTCTTAATTCTGCATACAGTAGTGAACCTACGCTTATTGTTGGTTCTACATACGGGGGGTCTTTCTACGATGGAGCAAAAACCATTGAGGTTGATCAAGCAAAACTTGCTAATGAGCTTGCCAAGGCTAACCTGGCCAGGGTTCTGGCAGGCAAAGAAAACATGGAGAGTTTTGTTAATAACCCAGAAAATGAAGATGCATTAAAAATAGTTAACATGTATAGAGCTGCTGCACGTATTGTTACGGCAGAATTAGCTAACGAAAGGGGGATAGGTTCATTCTATGATGTCTTTATGAGAACTCCTGAAGGGGTGTATAGAGGGAGTAAGCAAGGCCAAGATTATTTGGCACAAAACCCTGATGCTACAGAACAGGATATAGCTGCTAGAGCCAACGCTTTCGTAGACGAGATGCTGAAAAGTAAAGAAAGTAATCTAAGGGAATATGTAATTAGTGCAGCCAAGGCCGCTGGTATATCTGAGGATAAATTTCCTGAAATAGAAGCGCAAATCTGGGATGGTCTTGAAATGAAAATAGACTTGTCTGGTGATGGGGGCATTGGCTATTATGACAACTTATTCGGTATGACTAGCGGGACTATGATCCCTCCAGCTGTTGCGGCAGCCATGAATAGTAGGGTGGTTCAAGATTTCTTGAATAGGCCACTAAGGTCCTTTTTTGCTTCAGCGTCAGACATGTTCTTAAATGTTAGAAATCTAATTAAAGACGCTGGTGCTTCTAAATCAGTAGAGGAGATCAAGAATATACTCTTAGAGACAAGCAACTTTGAAGAGGTTCAAAGGGGTTTTGTTCGATACGAATTTGGCGATGGTTCTTACGAGACCTCCGCTGAAGTATTTAACATGCTTTCAGCCTCACTTCCATATACAGTTGCAGCAGCGGGCGCACTTGCCATTACAAAGAATCCTACTGCGGCCATGGCCATCATTGGCACGTTTGAGGCGGCGAACCTATACGGTGAGTATAGACAGACCTCAGAGTTTTACGGGACAAGCGGTTTAGAAGTTACAAGCCGTATTGCGGTTGGGGCTGCAACAGCTGCGGTAACAGAACGGGTTTTCGGTGATATAAAAATACTCAAGCAGGTCCTTGGCGGCACATTCACTAGAGCCATAGCAGAGAACTCGGCTGCATTTATTGCAAGAACGACTACCAATCTTGGCCTTAACATTGCGGGCGAAGTAACTGGGGAAATTATAACGATGGCCGCTCAATCCGCCATGCAGTCTGGGATGACTGGTGATTACGCTTGGATGGAGCCAGAGAATTTACGCCCCGCTATTGCTCAAGTGGCACTCACGGCTGGGGCTACGTCTACTGGGTTGACCTCAGTAGGTATAGCCGCTAACAACATAAACAGAAGGCTGGCTCTAGCCGATCTAGACTTTAATCTCAAAAGCATAGTATCTAATACCACCCCCAACAGCCCACAAAGGACTGCCGCCGTTAATCAGTTTTTCAGTGAACTCAGACAGGCTTCATCAATACTTAGAGACGAGGTAAACTTTATTGATTTTGTTAGAAGCGTAAACCCAAATGATGTAGCCCTTATAAACTCTTACCAAAATATAATATCTTCTGTACAAGCAGGCCTTGACTCGTCCATGACGCTTGAGGAGTCAAAGGAGAGGGTGGCAGAAGCCGTAAGGACGATAAGAGAAATAGAAGCAAAATACGCCACATCATTTGCCGTAAGCATGGATGGAAAGGCACTTGACACAGCCATAGAGTCCGTTGATGCCCAGATAAAAACACAAAGGAATATAATAAGCAGGCTCAGAAAAAGAAAGGGCAACGAGTCAGAGATAGAGTCAGCCAACAAAGAGGTGTCTAGATTGAGAGAGAAACTAGCTGCGCTTAGGGTTGAAAGGTCAAAAAAAATATCCAATCTTGATGGAGAAGTCCAGTTGACGGGTGTGTTCTCTGGACAGCTAGATACGCAGAGGGCGTTTGCTATGAGGGCGAGAGGGTACAGGGTTGTAAGCACAGACACGGAGACAGGTCAGAGCTTTGTTATATACGACAGAAGAGGTAAGGTGAAGATCGATGAAAGCCTCCCATTAGAACAACGGCAACGAGATGCAGTCTTCCAAGCTAAGAGAGAGTACGAAAGAGCTGAAGGGAAAAGCAGGGCCTCTGTAGAGGCTTCTATGATAGACGTTTTGGTCAACAGGGTGATGAACGAAGGCGCAGCAGGACTGACTCCATCAGAGAGAAAGTTTTATCAAACGCCTAGGATAAGATCAAGTGTAGATGCTGCTGTGGCTGAACGGACAAGTGTAGACCTGGCCAGACTGGACGAAACAAGAGCCAACATAGAATCAGCTCCAGAGATGCAGGACGTCACAGAGGACAATCTCAGTGAGCTGTCTGAGGTGTTGAATGAGCGGCAAGCCAAAATGCTTTTCAACTTTGCTAAAAAGCTTGGATTCAGTGTCAAGTTTTCTAAGGACAAGAACTCTATATACAAGGGTATAGAAGACGATAACGTCATCTACAGCGTTGCTAACGGCGGGGAAATAAAGGCCAAGTACAACCGAGGCACAAGGACGATAAGCGTGGTCGAAGGAGCTACGTTTAAGGATGTAGTAGAGGAAATGGTTCACGCTCTGTTGACACCAGACGGGAGCGGAAACGATACCAGAGCGAAGATGGCTGTAATGCTTCGCTTGAAGCAGCTGTTCCTCAGGGACGAGAGGACTGCTTCAATTATGCGTAGAAAAAGAGCCTTGTATTCTGACATTGGGTTCTCTGAGTCTTCTCTCATAAACGAAGAGGTATCTGAGGTCATATCAGCCATGATCGAGTCTAACGACATCAATCAGAAGAGAAGTGTCGTAACCGTTATTATCGACAGAATAAAAAGTTTGTTTTCTGTTGGAGGTGATGACCTGAATACCCTGATCCAAGATGACAAGACCGTTAATCGCATACTCAAGGTATTCTCTGACGGCATCATAGAGAACAAAGGATTCAACCGAGATGAGGTAAACTCAATACTTGACATCCAGGACGAAGGAGTCAATGTTGAGGTTGACACAGATGTTGAATCGACCGCCGACATTTACTTGCATGATATGCAGATAAGGTCGTTAATATCTCCCTTTGTGACAAGAAGAGAGGATGGCAGATTGATGTCAGAAGATATAGACTCTTTTATGGCTCAGAATGGGCTTGATGCTGCGTCTGTTAAGGCTGAAGGTATAATACCGTACACTGAGGCACACTACTTAAAGGTCTATGAGTATGCGTTTGAGAACTCTGGAGGCGACCTGTTTGCTTATAAGGTAAAAGGAATGGATGCTGAGTCAAAGGAGCTTTTTGAAGGAATCAATGAGTTATTTGATAAGAAGCCAGAAGGCTGGAAAGAAGAGGTGACGTCACGGCTTAGGGAAAATAACGTCCCCCAAGAATCCATTGATAGACTCTTTAGTGGTAAAAAAGAAGGCTATGCACCGACAGTAATAGCAGACATCGTTAGAGGGGAACTGTATAAAAAACAATACAGGTTCAGAAATGCCATACTCTTTATTCCAAGAATGTCAGAAGAAGACATTCAGAAAAAAACAAACAGAATAGCAACCAATCTTGCTGAGGAGATATTGTCTCAAACAGGAGAGTCTCTAAAAACGGGGAAAAACGAATCGCTATTGTTTGTTGAGGACGCTCAAAAAGGTACAGAAAGATGGCTGGACAACAAAAATCTAGATGGGTCGGTAGCTATTAAAGGAGGGTTAGAAAGGTACTTTGGAGGAGCGGATGGATTGACATGGGCAAAAAACAATAAGAATTTATACTATCTAATTCTTTCCATCACATCAAACGGAAATACTGCTGAGCCAAACGTGATTTTATCTAAGTATATTTTCATGTCGTTGGCCAGGATGCACTCTGAAAACACAAGTGTGAATTTGTTTGAACACGATCAGATTGATGGGTTGGTTAGTAAAATTTCGGCCTCTCCGATAATACCAGGGCTTGTTGGAAACCCAGGTAGAGCGAAAAGCATATCCCTGCAGCTTAAAAAGGCTTTTGAGGAGTTGAAAAAAAGGCAAGGAACGTATACAGACCAATCTAAGAATAACAATTTCGACGACCTATTGAAGGATCTTTCTAAAAAAAGAAAAGATCTTAGCCCAAGACATGCTTACTCAAAAATGAAAGAGTATACCGAGCTTATGGATATTGTTTCTGAAAAAATAGGGGCTTGGGCATCTAATTTAATGGGCAATGAAATGGCGGTCACTCAGGACGCTCACTTTGTTCAAATGTTAGAGCTGTTTAAGGGCGTAGCCCCTACCCTATTTGATAAGGAAGGGAGTAAAAAACTAGATGACAACATAAAGAAAGTACCAAGCAGCAAGTACGAAAGAGTTATAAATGAGTTGATTACAGTAAAAGCGGCAAAAAAACTAACTAAAAAGCTTGGTGTGGAAATCTCGCCTGCTGTTGTTCAGCAACTTATGTTTCAAATAAATCACGAACAAAGGGCTGCCTTGAATACGCCAAACAGTTCTTACGAGGAGTATGGAACACACATAGGTGGAGTCAGAACATTCTCTAAAGAACCTACTTATAGTGATTATGAATACGATAAAAAAGCAACAAC
>Ga0209229_10000135_pt1 | contig 27228 bp, 19 predicted proteins | sample SanBayMetagenome_FD_187466 | JGI IMG/M metagenome (GOLD analysis project Ga0209229, IMG submission 187466) | Freshwater and sediment microbial communities from dead zone in Sandusky Bay, Ohio, USA (SPAdes) (version 2) | ecosystem: Environmental > Aquatic > Freshwater > Lentic > Sediment... | reverse complement strand
CTTCCGATCTACTGACGACCCGGCGGCTTGGCTGGGCGGTACCATCATCACGAAGGTCGATCAGGGCCGTGTCGACCGGCGCATCGCGCGTTTCACGGCCATCGATGACACCCGTCGACTGCTGGCCCTCGAGGCGGACTATGCCGACGGGCTGTCGGTCCTGGCGAGCTACGAGGTGACACCGACCGCTGGCGGTTGCACCCTGCGCCTCGTTGCACACGCCCGCAGCACCGAGCGCATCGAGCACTCGGGCGAACTGCTTCAGAGCGACGTGCAGCGGCATGTCCGGCGGCTGGTGGCCGATACCGAGGAAGGCCTCCGAGCCGAATGGCAGGTGCAGAAGCAGCGTATCGAGGCGCTCTACCGGGCCGCTGCGCCGGGTAAGGCGGCCGGAAAGTAGCGTTCCGTCCCGTCCGTTCGGGACCGCTGCACGACGACATGTCCACCCGCCCTATCGCACCGCTGGCCGACGCCGAGTTTGCCGCGCATGAAGAGGTCATCGTCTGCTACGACCCGGACGCCGGGCTGAGCGCGCTGATCGCCGTCCATGACACCTCGCTCGGTCCAGCTGCCGGCGGCTGTCGCCTGTACCCGTATGCGGATGCCGCCGCCGCGCTGCACGACGTGCTGCGGCTGTCGCGGGCGATGTCGCTGAAGAACGCGCTCGCCGGCCTGCCCCTCGGTGGCGGCAAGTCGGTCATCATCGCCAGACCGCAGGACAAAACCCCGCGGTTGCTGCGTGCTTTCGCCGCGCGCGTCACCGCGCTGCAAGGTCGATACTGGACCGCCGAGGACATCAACATCGGCCCCGCTGACGCCGATCTGTTGCGCGACGACTGTCCGTACGTGTTCGGACTGAGCGCGGCGCGGGGCGGTAGCGGTGATCCGTCGGCCTACACGGCGGCCGGCTGCTTCCACGGGATGCGCGCCTGTCTGCGATACCTGCATGGCAACGACGACCCCGCAGGTCGGCACGTCACGATCCAGGGAGTCGGTCGGGTGGGCCACGAACTCGCGCGTCAACTCGTGCTGGCCGGCGCTCGGCTGACCATCGCCGACGTGGACGCGCAGCGCGCTGCCGCGGTGGCCGCCGAACTCGGCGCCGAGCGGGTCGGTCCGGCCGACATCCATCGTGTCGCCAGCGACGTCTTCGCGCCTTGCGCGATGGGCGCAACGATCAATCTGCACACCATCGCGGAACTGGGCGCGCCGATCATCTGCGGCGTGGCCAACAACCAGATCGCCGATGCGGCTGCCCGCGCTGCGCTGCTCGAGCGCGGTGTGATCTACGCGCCCGACTACGTCGTGAATGCGGGCGGCATGCTGCATGCCAGCACCGACATCTTCGGGCGGCGCGACCCCGCCGAGGTCGATCGGCGCATCCGCGGCATCTTCGATACGACGAGCGAGATCCTGTCGGCCGCCGCCCATAGAAAAGTGAGCACCGAATCGGTCGCCGACGAACTTGCCAACGCCCGCATCGCTGCGGCGCGTGCAACGAGGGTGGCAGGCCGATGAGCGAGTCGTTGGTCCGCGAGATGTTCGCCACCATCGACGCCCGTGACTGGTCCCGCCTCGATCGCTACTTCACCGCCGACGTCGTCTACGAGCGCCCCGGCTACACGCCGGTCAGCGGCCTGCCGGCCCTGCTCGACTTCTACCAACGGACCCGCATCATCGCCGCCGGCCGTCACGACCTCTGGCAAGTCATCGCCGACGCGACCGGGCGGCCTGCTGGGGACGCTTCGTCGGACAAAGTCGCGACGGTGCGGTGCTCGACGAGCGCTTTGCTGACGTCTACCTGCTCGTCGCCGGCAGGATCGCCAAACGGTCCACACATTTCTTCCGACCGGCGATCTGACCGGCCATCGCCATGACATGGCGACTTCAGCCGTGTGTTGCGCCCGCGAAATGGGCCAACGCGGCCTGGGCAACGGCTTCGCCCTGCTCCTGCACGAAATGGTTGGAGTCGGCCAGCGTCATGGGCGGCGGGCAGCCGCGGATCTGCCGCTGCAGCCACTGCATGGCGGCGGGTGGGATCACAACGTCCTGCAGGCCGATCGCCATGAAACTTCGCCCGAGCCACTCGTGCCGCCACCACTGCAGCGCTTCGCGCGATACCGCGGCACCGTCCGCGTCCGGGCTGTCGCAGACCAGGTTGGGGAAGCGGCGCGCACCGGCCTTGTAGGTCAGATCAGGGAACGGCGCGTCGTAGGCCGCGGCTTCCGCGTCGGTGAGGTTCGGGCAGTACCGCTTGAGCAGCCGTCCGACCGCGAAGTCCGGATTGGCGTTGACCCACGCACGCCACCCATGAAAGCCTTCGCCCAATGGCTTGAGGCCGGTGGCCAGCATGGTGTTCATGGCGATCAGCCGCTGGTACCGCGCCGGCTCAGCCATCGGCAGCGTCAGACCGAGTAGACCGCCCCAGTCCTGGACGACCAGAGTGATGCCGTGCAGGTCCAGATGGCGGACGAATGCCAGCAGCGCGGCACGATGGCGGGAAAAGGTATACCAGCTCTCGTCGACGGGTTTGTCCGAGCGCCCGAAGCCGAACAAGTCCGGCGCCACCACGCGTGCGCCCGTCGCCAGGAAAGCCGGTAGCATGCGCCGGTAGAGGTAACTCCACGTCGGCTGGCCATGCAGGCAGAGGAACGTGACCTCGGCGTGCGGATCCCCCTCGTCGAGGTAGTGCATGCGCAGGCCTTCGAAGCCCGGCAACGAGTCCACGTAATGCGGCGGCCAAGGATAGCCCGGCAATCCTGCAAATCGTTCGTCGGGGGTGCGCAGGACGCCGGGGAGCGGGGACGACATGTCTCTTCCTCTAGTAACGGAATCTGACGGTGAGGCCGTAGGACAACGGGTCGTTCAGCTCGACAAACTTCTGCCCGACCACGCCGACACCGAACAAGTCGAACAGGCGCTGGACGACTTTGGTGTCCGTCAGGTTCTTACCCCAAAGAAAGACTGACCACTTTCCATCCTGCGCTTCATAGCCGATGCGAGCGTTGTAGAGTTCGTAGGCGCGCTGCTTCCCGTCAGGCTGGTTATCCTGGGTCAAGAAGGCGTTGCCCCGCAGGTTCGCCTCGCCGAGGACGACCCAGTCGCCCTTTGCCGAGGGGATCCGGTATTCGGCGTAGAGATTGCCGCTGTACGTCGGGGCGTAGGGGATGGTGCGCAACGGCTCGCCCGTGGGCAGGGTGCCTTCATCGTACTTGGCGCTGACCACCGAAATGCTCGCGCCCAAACGCAGATTGTCGGTGGGGAGGGCCTCGAGATCCGCCTCGAAACCCGTGGAGTGGGCCGCGCCGGCATTCAGGATGACCGGGTCATAGGCCGGAGTGCCCGGGTTGTCGACACGAATCTGGATGGACTGCCAGTCCATGAAATACGCCGCCGCGTTGAGCACCAAGCGACGATCCGCGAGTTCGGCCTTGAGCCCGACCTCGTAATTCCAGAGTTTCTCAGGGTTGAACGACAGGTTGGTCGAGTCCCCAAGCGCGTCATTGAATCCGCCGCTCTTGAATCCCTGGCTGATGGTCGCGTAAGCCATCAGATTCTCCGTCCAGCGGAACTGCGCCGTGAAGTTGGGCGTGAACTGCGACCAGGAGTCCTCGGACGCGAGTGCAACGTCACCTCCCAGCAGTCCCAGCGGATCCGACTGCACGTAGTCGATGGTCTTCCTCTCGTTGGTGTAGCGTCCGCCTGCGGTCAGTACCACGCGCTCGCTCACGGGCCATGTCAGGCTGGCGAAGCCGGCGTAACTGCGCGAGGTCATCGCTGCATCCGAGCCCGCCTGAAATCCGGCCAGACTCGGTGCGCCGAGCAGCGTTGCCAGGTCCCGACCGACCTCGATGAAGCTCAGGTTCGTCGAATCCTGGTTGTAGAAGTAGACGCCCGCCAGCCACTTCACGGCGTCTGTGGTCCAATCGAACCGGACCTCGCCGGAGTAGCGGTCGACTTTTTCGGGATCACCGTCGTACAGAGACGCGACGGGAGAGCGATCGGTGTCAGCCCGGTTGTAGAAGTCGTGGGTCCGATACGAAGCGATGGCCGTCACGCCGACACCGCCGACCTTGGTGTTGAGGTTCAGTGCCGCCCCCCACATGTCGAGCGTCTCGACATTGAGCTGGTCGCCATAGACCTTGCGGTCGAAGGCGCTCGCGTTCCGCGGATATCCGAAAAGATCGACCGCTTGCGTCAGTGTGGCGGCTTCGTTGTATCGCAGCGTGTCGTAGTTGATGGTGTTCTGGTCAACCTTGGTGTAATCACCGGTCAACAGCAGCTCGGTGTCGTCATCAAAGCGGAACAGCAACTGCCCTCGCGTCGCCCAATTGTTCTGGTCGTTGACGTCGCGGTTCAGCGTGACGTTGCGGGCACGGCCGTCGCGGTCGTTGTAGGTCATCGAAATCTTGCCCAGCAGCCGATCCGAGCCGAGAGGCCCGGACACCAGTGCGCCGACCCGGACGTAGTTGCGGTCGCCATAGGTCAGTTCGCTGTCGGCCGTGAAGCTCTCGGTGGGGCGTCGGGTGACGATGTTGATCACGCCGCCGATGGTGTTGCGGCCGAACAGGGTGCCTTGCGGACCACGCAGCACCTCGACCCGCTCGATGTCGAACAGGTCGAAGGTGTTGCCGGCACCCTGGCTGGTGAAGACTTCATCGACATAGGTGCCGACGGCGGGGTCGGCGCCGGCCGATCCGGCGCCGCCGTAGACGCCGCGCAGCGAGGTCGGCGAAAACTTGAGGTCGCCCATGGCCGTGTAGTTCAGTCCCGGCACGCGCAGCGAGACGTCGGTCAGGTTGGATACGCCAAGACGCTTCATCTGCGCCGAACTCACGGCGGTGATGGAGATCGGCACATCCTGGATCGACTCGGTCCGCTTCGTGGCGGTGACCACGATCTCTTCGAGGCCCTGGGTTTCCGCAAGGTCGGTTTCCGCGCTGAGCGCGGGACTCGGCAGAACCAACATAGTGCCCGCCAACGCCGCCGTGAATGCCGTAAGGGTTAGCCGTGACATCTTGGACCTCCGGTCGGGAACGATAAAAATGATACTGACGTCGGTATCAGTTTTTGTCAACGTGACAGTCTCGGCGAGTTGCGGCCTCGACGTGGATGCCCTATCGTCGAAGGCCCATGAGAGACCCTGGTACGCGCTCCAAGCGTCAACCACTGACGGCCCTCGAGCACCGTTCGAAGCCGCGAAGGAAAACTGCGTCACCGCGGTACGCCGACCTGCTTGCAGCGCTGCAACTGCACAATGCCTCTCGGCGCAAGGGCGAGCGCACACGCGACCGGCTGCGGCTCGCAGCTGTCCAGGCACTCGAACAGCGGGGTTATCTACAGCTGCGGGTCGCGGACATCTGCAAAAAGGCCAAGGTCTCGCCCGCGGTGTTCTACCTGTACTACCCGAACAAGGAAGCGATCACCGTCGAGGTGCTCTCCGAGTTCCTGCGTCATACGTTCGGGCTGGATGAAGCGCCCGAAGCGCCTCGGCCGAGGCGAGCGCTGTTTACATCGTTGGTCGCAAAAAACCTCAGTTGGATCAGTGCGCTACGTGCGAATGCCGGGTTGGGCCGGTGTCTGCTGCAGCTTGCCGACCAAGTGCCGGAATTCAAGGTGCTGGTATCGCAGACGAACCACCAATGGTATCTCCTGATATCCGAAAAGATGTTGGAGCGATTGCCTGCGGTGGAGATCGACCGCAACTCCCTGTTGCTCGCCGTGTACGCGTTGTGCGGCATGGTCGACGAGATCTGCCGGAAGTTGCTGGTGTCGAATGACGAGCACCTCGTGGCGATCGCCGGTGCCGCAGTCGCTGACGATCACGCTCTGGCCGAGTTCATCTCGCTGTTGTGGTACCGGGCGCTGTTTGCCTGCGACCCGCCGCAGTTGCAGCACGAGGCTGCAAAGCAGCTGCGTAACCTTCGCAACGCCCCGCAAGCGGCATCCGTCGACGAATGAGGTCATCGCCGGACGCCGCAAAACGCCGTTCTGTTGCGTCATTTTTATGACGCTGACATCATATTCATAACACGTCAGGAGTATTCGATATGGGCCAGCCCTCGATGAAAGACATCTTCCAAAGGTTCCAGCCCGGAAAAGATCTGGGCGCTTCCGGATGGATCGAGGTCACGCAGTCGATGGTCGACAAGTTCGGCGAGGCCACGCTGGATGACGATCCCATGCACGTCGATCCGGAGTGGTCGCGTCGCTACAGCCCGTTCGGTCAAACCGTGGCGTTCGGGTTCCTGACCATATCGCTGTTGACGAACATGATGCTCCATCAATTGCTGAAAGCGGACTCGTCACGTCACGATGCTGAGGATGGTGTCTACCTGAACTACGGGTTCGACCGGTTGCGACTGGTCGCGCCGGTGCCGGTCGGATCACGGGTCCGGGGGCATTTCGGCGTGCTGGAAGTGAGGCCCGACGCGAAGGGCCGCACGATCATCAAGTTCAGCGTCAACATGGAGTGCGACCAGAGCGACCGCCCTGTTCTGGTCGCCGAATGGCTCAGCTGCTGGGTGCCGCCGAACTCCCTGTGACCCGCAAACCATGAGTCACGATGATCGCCCGTTGACCCGGACGACGGTCGCGGGATACGCGCTCGGGTCGCTGGGTACCGGCCTCTACTCGACCGTTCCCACGGTGCTGCTGCTGTATTTCTGCACGGAGATCCTGCTGATCAGCCCGGCGATCGCATCGTTGATCGTGTTCGTGCCCAAGGCGTGGTCGATCCTCTGGGATCCGATCGTGGGCGCATGGTCGGATCGCGCACGCTCCAGCCATGGCCGGCGTGCGCCTTTCATCGCGGTCGGGGCCATCGGCATGGCGATCTCTTTCCCGCTGCTGTTCGCCGCGCCGTCCCTCGGTCCTACGGCGACCGTGGTCCATGTCTCGGTCACCTACTTCGCCATGGCGACGTTGTATTCGCTGTTTGCAGTGCCGTACTGCGCCGTCCCCGCCGAGCTCGGCAGTGCTGCCGAGCGCGAACGGTTGTTGCTCTGGCGCATGGTGTTGTCGATGACCGGGGTGTTGATCGGCGCGGGGATGGCGCCGCACCTCGTGGAACTCATGGGCGGCGGTAAACGGGGATACTCGCTCATGGCACTGCTTTTGGCCGTGACCTGCGCGATCGCGATGTTCGCGGCCTACCGGGCTGTGCGCCGCCGCCTCGACGCGCCCGGCATGACCTATGTCACCACGCCCATGGCGCGTTGCGTTCGCCGTGTCCTCGCGAACGGCGAGTACGTGCAGTTGTGGATCGCCTATCTGCTGGCCACCAGTGGTGTGGCCATGTTCTTGAGCATGGTTCCGTACTACGTGACCTATCTTCTGCACCGACCCGAAAGCGACGCCGGCACGGCACTGATGGCCCTGCTCGCGGGAAACATCTGCGCTCTGCCCCTGTGGGGCCGGGCGCTCAGGCGCTGGGGCGGCTGGATGACATTCCTGGCTGCGATCGTCCTCTTCATCGGGATCTCGGCGTCGTTCTGGTTCATGCCCGCCACACGAGGACTCGCCGCGATCCTGCCGTTCTTCTTTCTGCTCGGCGTGCCGTTCGCCGGCCTGCAACTGTTGCCGTTCGCGCTGCTCGCGCACCTGACCAATGCCGACGCCGCAGATGGTGGTCGCAACGAGGGGCTCTACACCGGAGTATGGACCTCCGGGGAAAAGCTGGCGCTTGCCCTCGGCCCGGCGGTCACCGGCCTATGCCTCGCGTGGTCAGGCTACATCTCAGGCGCGGCCGTGCAGGCGGATTCCGTGCTGCGGAACATGCATGTGATCCTGATGTTCGGTCCCGCGCTGTTCCTGCTGCCGACCGCATTGCTGGTGGTGAAGCGGGCATTCGCCAGGCGGACAAGCCTTCCTGAACCGAGGTCGACATGAACCCGAGCGACGACGAGCCCAAAGATATCCAGCGCGTCAGCGACTTCGTGACGTGGTATGCCGATCGCACCCCGGAGTCCGAAGCGCTGGTCATCGACGGATTGCGTATCGACTACCGACGACTGGAAGCCCGGGTCACCGCCGTCGCGCTCGCGCTCTTGGCCGCCGGGGTCGCGAAGGGTGACCGGGTGGTGACGTTGTCGACGCCGCACCCCGACTACTTCGTGCTGTTCCTCGCCGCCTCGTCCATCGGCGCCATCTGGGTCGGATTGAACCCGAAGTACCGTCGCGAGGAACTGCTCTACGTCGTCGCCGACTGCGAGCCCGTCGTGATGTTCACGCGCACCCGGATCGGGGGCCGTGATTACGGCGAGGACATCAAGGCGATCCGTGCCGCAGTGCCGAGCCTCAGACGCCTCGTGGCGCTGGACGAGGTCGCTGAGGGGGGGGCGCTCGCCAACATCCAGTCGATGCAGCAGTTCCTCGATGGCCCGACCTCGGGCGATACGTCCGCACTCGACGCAGCGCGGTCGGCGTGCGGTGGCCGTGATCCCTGCCTCATCGTCTATACCTCCGGCTCGACCGGTCGTCCGAAGGGCGCCGTGCTGCATCACGAGGGCATCATCCGCTGCTGCCTCGCGCAGAACCGTCTGTGGCCCGTGCCGCAGCAACGCGTGCTGAACTTTCTGCCGGTCAATCACGTCGGCTGCGTCGTTGATCTCTCGTGTCCTACGCTGGCGGCCGGGGGCTGTCTCGTGTTCATGGAACAGTTCGACGTAGGCGAATCGCTGCGCCTGATGCAGAGCGAGCGCATCAGCTGGTGGGCCTCGGTCCCGTCGGTCTTCCAGATGCAGCTTGCGCATCCGGACTTCGCCGGTTGCGATCTGTCGGCCGTCGAACTGATCGTATGGGAAGGCGCGGCGATGCCACAGCCGATGATCGAGCGATTGCTGCAGATCTGTCCGCGCCTCGCGACCAATTACGGCATGACCGAGACGACCAGCGCGATCACCGCCGAAGCGCCGACGACCGACCTCGAGATCCTCGCCAACGCGGCGGGCCTGCCGTTCGACGATGTCGAGATCCGGCTCGTCAAGGCGGATGGCACCGTCGCCGAGTCGGGCGAGCCGGGTGAAGTGCAGGCGCGCTCGGCGTACAACATGCTCGGCTACTGGCGCCGCCCGCAGGAAACCGCAGCGACACTGTTGCCTGAGGGCTGGTTGCGGACCGGCGACATCGGCGTCCGCCGCCCCGATGGGCGCCTGCGGCTGATCGGCCGCTTGAAGGAGATGTTCAAGTCGGGTGGCTACAACGTTTACCCGCGCGAGATCGAGGCAGTGATCGAGGAGCATGCCACCGTCGATACGGCCGCCGTCGTGGGTATACCAGACGCGCTCTGGGGGGAGGTGGGTGTCGCCTATGTGCTCGCCCGGGCTCCGGTGTCCGCCGACACCTTGCTGGCCCACTGCCGGCAGCGGCTGGCCAACTACAAGGTGCCGAAGCGGCTGTATGTCGTCGATGCGCTGCCGTTGCTGCCCATCGGCAAGGTGGACAAGGTCGCGTTGCGCCAGCGCGCGCAGACCGTGACGGCTTAGCGAGAGGGATCGACCATGCATCACGCTTTTCGTGCTTTCGTCATCGTGCTGCTCGCGGTCTGCGCGGCATCCATCGCGGGCGTCGCCGCCGCCGGCGAGGGTGCGGCAAAGCGCCGCAGCGATAGGTCGTACTACGTGGAGATGCGCGACGGGGTCTCCTTGGCGATGAGCCTCTATTTCCCGAAGTCGATGCAGGCCGGCGCAAAGCTGCCCGCCGTGCTGATGCAGACGCGCTACGGCCGGGCCGGACTTGGGACCTGGGTCAGAACGCAGCGCTGGCTGGACGATGGATTCGTGGTCGTCGCGGTGGACACACGCGGGTCGACCGCGTCGTTCGGCCAGCGACTCACGGAGCTGTCGCCGCAGCAGATCGCCGACGTCGACGAGATCGTGCGGCATGTGAAGTCGCAGGCCTGGAGCTCCGGCCAGATCTTCGTGGCCGGACAGTCCTACGCGGCTGACACGGCCGATCTCGCCACGTCGCGTCCGGCGGTCGACTTCCAGGGCGGTGTCATCCACGAGACGGATTTCGACGTCTATGCGCATGTGATGGCCCCGGGTGGCGTCATCAATCGTGGGTTTCTCGCTGAATGGGGGAAGATGACGCGCGGTATGGACCTCGGACGAGGCGGCTTCGATCCGAACGCGCCGCCGCGCAATTGCCTCGTGCAGGCGTCCGATTGCGCAGCGCTCTATCCCGTGCTGCAGCCGGTGGACGACGACAAGGACTACGCCCGGCTGCGTACGGCGCTCGCCGGCAAGAACCGCTGGCTGAGCGAGGATCTGCTGAACATCACCTTCCGTGACGACAAGGGACACAACGGCTACGGGCTGTTCGACATCTCGCCGGCGGCTCAACTGGATGGCCTGCGTAAGGCGAAGGTACCGGTGCAGTACTGGGGCTCTTGGATCGACGGGGGAACGGCCGAGGCGGCGCTCGCGCGCTTCCGGTCCCTGCCGGAAGTCCCGATGGAGGTCTGGATCACGGGCAACGACCACAGCAACTTCCGTAATGCCGATCCGTTCTTTCCCGGGATCATCGAGCCGAAGCCGACCTTGTCGGATCAGCTGGACCTGCAGAGTCGATTCGTGCGCGAGCGGCTGGCCGGAAAGACGACAGCCCGGCAGATCCACTACTACGTGCTCGGTGCCGGCGAGTTCCGCACGACATCCGCTTGGCCCGTGCCGGATGCAAAGCCCTGGACGCTGCATCTGGCCGCTGATCGCACGCTCGCCGAGCAAGCCGGCGCCGCAGGTCGTGTCGTCCACGACGTCGATCTGACCGTCGGCACTGGTGCGCGGACGCGTTGGTCGACGCAGATCGGCACGCCGCCCGCTTACGAGGACCGACGGGAAATCGATCGTCGCCTGCTGACATTCGACTCGGCTCCGGTGGAGGAGGCGATGGAGATCGTCGGGACGCCGGTCGTCAAGTTGGTGTTGTCCACCCAAAGCGATGATCCGGCGGTGTTCGCGTATCTCGAGGACGTGGCCCCGGATGGACGGGTGACCTATGTGACGGAGGGCATGTTCCGGGCGATCCATCGCCGACCGGCGGACAGATCTTCATTGCCGTACGACCAAGGTCCCGCTGCCCACAGCTTCAAGCGCGCGGATGCCGAGTTGGTGCACCCGGGTGTGGTGATGACGATCGAGTTCCCGCTGATGCCGGTGGCTGCACTGATCCGCCCGGGCCATCGGCTGCGCCTCGCCATCGCCGGAGCCGACAAGGACTGGTTCACCGTCTACTCTGGCGGGGGACCCGAGCGCTTCGACGTCCGGTTGGGTGAGGGAGGCAGTCACGTGACGCTCCCCGCCCGTCCATGGCGATGAGGGTCGGACTTGAGCGCGTCCGTATCATGATGACAGGCGGGCAGGTCTGCACGGGAGGCGGCGGTTCCCAGCCATGAGCACGCGCAACGACGGATCACTTCGCCAGTGGCGTCTCGACGACCGCTACGAGCAGTTCGATGGACGGCAGTTCCTGACCGGCACCCAGGCACTGGTGAAATTGCCCCTGCTGCAGCGTGCTCTCGATCGAGCAGCCGGGCTCGATACTGCAGGCTTCATCGCGGGTTATCGCGGATCGCCGCTCGGGAACTTCGACACCGCGCTGTTCGGGCAAAAACAGCGTCTGCAACAGAACGGCATCCATTTCGCGCCGGCGGTCAACGAAGAGTTGGCGGCGACCGCCGTGTGGGGATCGCAGCAGGCCAATCAATTGCCTTTCGGTGCGCGTCACGATGGCGTGTTCGCCATGTGGTACGGCAAAGGCCCCGGTGTCGACCGTTCGGGCGATGCGATCAAGCACGGCAACTACGCCGGGGCATCACGTCATGGCGGCGTGTTGGTGTTGGCGGGCGACGATCACGGCGGCAAATCTTCGACTGTGGTCTATCAGTCCGACCCCGCACTGCAGTCGTTATCGGTGCCGGTTCTGCATCCCGCCTCCGTGCGCGATTATCTTCGGGTCGGACTCTTCGGCTGGGCACTATCGCGCGCCACCGGATTGTGGGCGGGCTTCAAATGCGTCACCGATGTCGTCGAGTCGGCGGCAGGCTTCGACTTCGACTTGGGCAGCCAGCGCTTTTCGCCCATCGACTCGATCATCCCCGATCGATTCCGTGATCCTGGGGTGCTGCTGCAGGTGCAGGAGGAGGAGGGTCTGCTCAGGTATCGCCTTCCGGCTGCCCTCGAATTCGCGCGCATCAATCCCATCGATGAGATCGTCGCCATGCCACCACCCGGCGGTCTCGGCGTGATCGCCGTGGGAAAAGCTTACGGCGATCTGATGCAGGCGCTGCAGCAGCTCGGGCTTACGGCGACGGAACTCAGGGCCCGCGGGATCGGCGTCTACAAACTGCAGCTTGCGTGGCCCGTGGAGCCGACGCAGCTGCGCCGTTTCGCGGCCGGTTGCCGGGAGTTGCTGGTCATCGAGGAGAAGCGCGGGTTCGTCGAGCCGCAGATCGCCGCAGTCCTGTTCAACCAGCTCGCGGACCGTCCGCTGCTGAGCGGCAAGCGCAGCCATGACGGTCAGCTGCTGCTTCCGGAGCACGGTGAACTGACGCCGGCAGCGGTCAGATCAGCGCTGATCGGCAGGCTCGAGCAGCTGGGCTTGCTGACGGAGGAGTTGCGCGATGCGCATGCCGCGCTGTGCCGCCGCGAGAGCGCAGCGCTCACCATGGTGCGTCCGACGGTCAACCGCACGCCGGCGTTCTGTTCCGGCTGCCCGCACAACCGCTCCACGAAGGTGCCTGAAGGGGCGGTGGCGCTCGCCGGCATCGGCTGTCACGTGATGGCCATCTTCTCGCCCGATCGTTCGACCATGCGTCCGACCCAGATGGGCGGCGAGGGCGCCAACTGGATCGGCATGTCCCCCTTCGTCGAGCGGACGCATGTCTTCCAGAATCTGGGTGACGGCACGTACTTCCATTCGGGCTTGATCGCGATCCGCGCCGCCGTCGCGGCCAAGATCAACATCACCTACAAGATATTGCTCAACGATGCGGTCGCGATGACCGGTGGCCAGGCGGTCGATGGCGTGCTGGACGCAGGGCGGATCGTCGCGCAGCTGGCTGCAGAGGGCGTGGCACGGGTCGTCGTCGTCACCGACGAGGTCGACGGTTACCACGAAAGGCATGGGCTATCGCGCGATGTGGTGGTGAAGGACCGGGACGAACTGCTCCCGGTCGAGGAGGAACTGGCGCGCACGGCGGGCGTCACCGCGCTGATCTACGACCAGACCTGCGCCGCCGAAAAACGTCGCCGACGGAAGCGAGGCAGATACCCCGATCCGCAGAAGCGCTATTTCATCAACAGCGCCGTCTGCGAGGGTTGCGGCGACTGCGGCAAGCAGTCGAGCTGCGTCAGTCTGGCCCCCGTGGAGAAGATGTTCGGCACGAAGCGACGGATCGACCAGAGCTCCTGCAACAAGGATTACTCGTGCGTCGATGGCTTCTGTCCGTCCTTCGTCTCGGTGATCGGGGGCAAGCCGCGTTCGCAGGCCGCGACGCCCGCCGTCGAGGGTCCGGCCGCCGGCGTCCCGCTCGCTGATCCGCCGATGCCCGACGCGGCATGCTCCAACATCCTGGTGGCAGGCATCGGTGGCACAGGTGTCGTGACGATCGGTGCCATCATCGGCACGGCCGCGCATCTTTCGGACAAGTCCTGCTCCCTGCTCGACCTCACCGGACTGAGTCAAAAAAATGGTGCCGTACTCAGCCATGTCCGTCTGGCCGACAGCGACGATCGACTGCCCGCGGCGCGCATCGGCGTAGGCGAGGCTGACGCGCTGATCGGCTGCGATCTGCTGGTGGCGGCGAGTCCAGAGGCCGTCAAGACCTACCATCCGGCCACCTCGGTGGCGCTCAACACCAAGTTGGTCGCGGTGGCGGCGTTCCAGCAGAACCGCTCGCTCGAACTTGGCGGCGAGCGGGCGCTCGACATCGTCGGGTCCGCCACCGATCCGGACGCGAGGGTAGGGTTCGACGCCACCCGGGAGGCGGAGGCGCACTTCGGGGATGCGATCTTCTCCAACATGATCATGTTGGGGGTGGTCTACCAGATGGGTAGATTGCCGCTCAAGTCGGCGGCCATCGAGGCGGCGATCCGTCTCAACGGCGTCGCTGTCGAGAAGAATCTGGCCGCCTTCCGGCGCGGTCGCGCGGTCGCCGCCGCATCTCTCGGTGCCGATGCGCCTGACGGCGACGCCTCGCGGGTCGACAGACCGGTCGATACCCTCGAGGCAGCGACCGATCGGTACGCCGCATGGCTGGAGGTTTATCAGGACCGGCGATACGCACAGGCGTATCTCGACATCGTCGGCGACGTCCGCCGTTGCGAGCAACGCGTGCGTCCAGGGTCGACCGTCCTGACGGACGTGGTGGCGCGGAATCTGGCGAGGCTCATGGCGTACAAGGACGAGTACGAGGTCGCGCGGCTTTTCAGCACCGACGATTTTGCACGCGAATTGGCTGAACAGTTCGAGGGTGACTTCACCATCCGCTACAACCTTTCGCCGCCGTTGCTCGCCCGCAAAGACCCTCATAGCGGGCGGCCAGCCAAATACGAATTCGGCGGCTGGGTGCGCCCGCTGCTCGCGCTGCTCGCGAAGGCCAGGCGGCTGCGCGGCTCACGATTGGATGTGTTCGGCATGACAGAGGAGCGCCGGGTCGAGCGCGCCCTGATCGTCGAGTACCGGGCCGCCATCGATCTCATCAAGGCCCGTCTGGATGCAGGGAACCTCGACGAGGCCGTGCAGGCGCTGGCCCTCGCTGACGAGGTCCGTGGCTACGGCCCGGTGAAGCTGCAGGCCATCGATCGATATCGACCGGCGTTCAAGGCCGCTGTGGCCCGATTCGCCGATCCGGCCGGGTCCGGACCCCGCCCCGATTGAGGTTTCCCTCGCTCGGTGCGTCGTACATGGTGGCACCTCCTATCCGTGCACGCCGTCCGAGAGTCGGTCGGCGGTAGAGGGGTGCAACGCGGAGTAGTTCCATGCGACGACTGACCCGGTCACCCCTCATCGATATCGCGGTACGTTTCGCCCTGATCGGCGGCGCCCTCACCATGGCGCTCCCCGTGAGGGCAGCCGAGGACGGCGCACTCGCCGAGGTCGTCGTGACCGCGCGGAAACGCACCGAGACGCTGCAGGACGTGCCGCTCGCGGTGAGTGCCATCGACGGCGCCACCCTGCAGGCACAGGGCATCGCCAACATCACCGACACCTACGCCCGTGTCCCCAACCTGTACTTCACCGCCGCCGGCGGTGCGAGTCCGACCTCCGATTACCAGTACCTCACCATCCGCGGCGTCGGCTTCAACGGCGGCCTCGAGCCTGCGGTCGGTGTGTTCATCGACGGCATGTATCAGCCGCAGATCGGCTTCGACACGAGCTTCATCGACGCCGAACGCGTCGAGGTGCTGCGCGGTCCGCAGGGCACGCTGTTCGGCCGCAACACCCAGGGCGGAGCCGTCAACATCGTCACCCGCAAGCCGGGCAAGGAGTTCGAGGGCCGAGTGGAGCTCGAGGGCGGCCGCTTCGGCACGTATCGCGGACTGGTCAGCTTTTCGGGGCCGCTGGCCGACACCCTGTCGGCAGGGCTCAGCCTGCAGTACGGAGCCACCGACGGCTATGCCCGCAACGTCACGCTGAACCGCGACTACTTCTCCAAGCAGCTGGTCGCCCGCGGCACGGTGGTCTGGTCGCCGAGCGAGCGTCTCAACGCCACGCTGACCCTCGATGCCAGCCGCCGCGACATGAAAGAACTCGGTATCGGAGTGCCGCTGAGCTGCAACTGCTACAACGCCATCGCCGACCAGATCGGGCCGAACGACTACAAAGACGGCAACGGCATCCAGTTGAACGTCGACTGGCAACTTGGCGAGTCGGTCACGCTCACCTCGATCACCGGTCGTCGCGACGTCAAGTCGCAGATGCAGTGGGACTGGGACGGCAAGCCCAGCAACCTCACGCCCGTCCTGCTCAACGCCGTGACGCAGACGAACGCGCCGCCGATCGTGCCGATCCAGGTCGCGACGCAGCCGGTCTCGGCCTCGGGTGTCTTCCAGTTCCAGGATCTCGAGCAGGAGTTCACCAGCCAAGAGCTGCGGCTCACCGGGGTGGGTGAGCGGGTCGACTGGCTGGTCGGCGCCTACTGGTTCCAGCAGGACATGCTGCAACCGCGCACGGTGGATATCGGGCTCGCCGGCGCGGGCATCGTGCCACCGCTCTACATCCGCGAGCGCTTCACGGAGAAGCGTGACGGCTGGGCTGCGTTCGGTCAGGTCAGCTTCCGCCCGGCCGACAAGTGGGAGATCACGCTCGGTACCCGCTACTCCGACGAAACGGCGGACACCGACGGTCAGCGGGTGATCAACATCGCCAACGCGGCGATCCGTGCGTTCCTGAAGACCAATAATTTCAGCGCCAACAACGTCTCCAGCATGGCCTCGATATCGTACTCCATCAACCCGGACGTGAACGTCTACGCCACCTGGTCACAAGGCTGGAAGGCCGGTGGCATCAACCGCTACCCGAGCCGCGCCGGTCAGGACCTGCCCTACGCGGACGAGGAGTCCACCAACTACGACATCGGCCTCAAGGCCACGTGGCTCGATGGGCGGCTGACCACCAACCTCGCGCTGTTCCACATCGATATCAAGGAGCAGCAGACCCTCAACGTGGTTCCCGATCCGAACGGCCTCACGCCCATCACCGTGGTCGCCAACGCCGGCAAGAGCACGAGCCGCGGCGTCGAGCTCGAGATCACCGCCCGACCCAGCGACAATCTGCGGCTCGGCCTGAGCTACGGCCTCACCGACACCCGCTTCGACGAATTCATACAGTTCGGTGTCGATCGCGCGGGCGATCCGTTCTGGTCCATCCCGAAGAACACGGCATCGGCAACCGTCGATTGGTCGCTGCCGCTCGCCTCGGGTCGCTCGATCGACCTCGGACTGTCGTGGCAGTACGTCGACGACTACACCATTCCCGACGGGTCGGCGCTCGCGCCATCGCCGGCGTTCGAGAACGTCAACGAAAGCTACAGCCGGGTGAACCTGCGCGCGGGCATCGAGCTCGAGAGCGGTTGGGAGGTGTCGGCTTACGTGCGCAACGTGTTCGACAGTTTCGACTACACGCTCATCGGCCGCGATTTCGTCGCGCCGACGCCCTTCACCAACAACACGCTCTACGTGGTGCCGCTCGAGCCCCGCAACTACGGGTTGCAGGTCCGCAAGCGGTTCTGACGATCCAGGACCGCTAGGTCCGCGCCCCCCGCGTCCGCCGCGCCACGATCAGGAAGATCGTGCCGGCGGTCGCGAGGAGTACGGCGATCGAGGAGAACAGCACGCCGAGGCCGTCCGTCGTGGACAGGTCGAACAGGCTGCCGGTCAACCCCGCCGCGAGGCCACCGAGGCCGAGCGAAAGGAACCACAACCCGGTCGCGAACGAGACGCGAGAGGCCGGCGCGTAGCGGGTCGCCGCGCCGAGCCCGATGGGCGAGAGCAGGATCTCGCCGATCGCCAGCAGCACATAGGTGCCGACCAGCCACCACGGCGCCGCTCCCCCCGGGGGCGCGCCTAGTGCGCCGACGGCGGCCACGGCGATGGCTCCGCCGGCGACCAGCAGGCCGGCGGCGAACTTCGCGACGGCCTCGGGCTCGGCGCCGCGCCGCGCGAGCCGCAGCCAAGCGATGGCGAACAGTGGGGCAAGCAGAACCACTCCCGCGGGATACACCGACTGGAACCAAGCAGCGGGGATCTCGGCGCCGAACGCGGTCCGGTCGATGAAGCGGGACGCAAACAGCGTGAGCGACGCCGCCGCCTGCTCGCCCGCACACCAGAATGCCACCGCGCCGCAGAACAACCCGGCGAGCAGACGCACGTTGCGCCGCTCCGTGACGTCGGCTCCGCAACGGTACAGATAGAAGAATCCGATGACCGTGGCCGCGCTGACGACCACGAGAAACCCTTTCACGAGTACCACCGGGGACACCTTGGCCAGCAGCAGCGCTGCGCCCGCCACGCCGAGGGCGGCGAGCACGAGCACCCGGGGTGGCAACCGCCGCGCGGCGTCGCCCGGCTCCCGCAACCGGGGTGCGATACGCGAGAAGATCGCGAGCCCGAGCGCCATGCCAGCCGCCGCGACCGCATAGCCCGCCGACCAGCCGAAGCGGCCAGCAAGCGCCGCCGCGAGCAGCGGTCCGCCGATCCCGCCGATGTTGATGCCGACGTAGAAGATCGTCAGCGCCCCGTCGAGCGAGCGACCCTCCTGCCGCGCTGCGCGGGCCACCAGCGGCACGATGCTCGCCTTGAGCGTCCCGGCGCCGACCGCGATCAGCGCGAGGCCGACGGTGAACGTGGCGAGGCCGTCGGCGATCGCCAGCAGCAGGTTGCCGAAGAACATGGCCCCGCCGGCGTACCAGATGGCGCGCACTGGCCCGAGGTAGCGGTCGGCCAGCAAGCCGCCGGGCAAGGCCGATAGATAGACGGCGGCGGCGAACAACCCGTATGCCGCCGCCGCCTCGGCATCGGCGAGACCAAAGCCACCCGCAGCGGGCGCCGCGACGAGATGCAGCACCAGCAGGCTGCGCAGGCTGTAATAAGTGAATCGCTCCCACAACTCGGTGGCCGACAGCCACAGCACCACCCGTCCACCCGCGGTATCACCGGCCTGCGGCGCCGCGCTCATCGGCCGATCTCCGGCCGCGGTTCACCCATGCGGTAGACGGTGAGGATCTCGTGGGTCACGGTGTCACGCGCGACGTTGAACCATTGTTCGCAGCCCTGCGTGTGGCACCAGCGCTCGAAATGCGTGCCCTTGGGGTTCTCGCGCTGGAACAGATAGCGGGCCCAGCCCGCATCGTCGACATCGTGGGCGGGTCTCGCGACATGCGCCTCGCCACCGTAGGTGAACTCGGGCTCATCGCGCGGACCGCACCAAGGGCAGGGAAGGGTGAGCATGGACAGCATCCGCGACAGGGTGAGTGACTGGATTGACGCACCGCCCTGTCCATACCTCATCCGGCTAGGGCAGCGGGGCGAGGATTGTGTCATCCTCCAAAGGGTGACCATCGTCCCTGCGCAGATCCGAAGAATCGCATGCCGAACCCTCCGCGACCACCTCCAGCGACGCGCAAACAACGCCCCCAAGGCTCGAGCCGCGCCGCGCCCCTAGGGCGCGATGCCTGGTTGCGCGTCGCACGCCAGACCCTGATCCGCGAGGGCATCCGCGGCATCGAGATCGGCAAACTCGCGCGCAAGCTGCGGGCGACCCGCGGCGGCTTCTACTGGTTCTTCAACGCCCGCCAACAGCTGCTCGATGAGTTGCTGGCCGACTGGGAGCAGACGAACAGCGCCGCCTTCAAGGCCATACTCGAAGGGCCCGGGCCGCAGGGGGTAGTACGGATGGACCGTCTGGCCCGGATGTTCATCGACGAGGAAGACTTCAGCCCGGCCTACGACTCGGCGGTACGCGACTGGGGGCGCGTTTCGCGCAAGGTTGCCAGTGCCGTACGCCGGGTGGACGAGCAGCGGATCGCGCTGCTCGCAAGCATGTTCCGCGGTATGGGCCATGCGGACGATGAGTCGTTCGTGCGCGCGCGCATCTTCTACTTCCATCAGGTGGGGTACTACGCGATGGACGTGCGCGAGTCGCGCGAGGAGCGGCTGCGCCTGCTGCCGCTCTACACCAAGGCCCTGACCGGCCGCTGACGACCCGCCCCGACCCCACCCGGTCGCCCGCCCGGTCGCCCCTCCTCCCCCCCGGGGGGGGGGGCTTGATCGCTGCTGGCGACACGATTCCCCGTCTTGACAACCCGCGCCGGCGTGGCGATGCTCGTCCATACAGCAGTGTCCGTACATACATGTATGGACAAGATCGGAACGGGGACACCGCGGATGCCGCTCGCCGCGTCGACGATGACACCAGCCCGACCGCCGGCCGCCAGCAACCTGGAAGCCCGGTTCGTCGAACTGCACCTGCGTTTCCGTGGCCCTCTGCAGCGCTTTTTCCGCAGCTACCGCCTCAACGCCGCTGATGTGGCGGATCTGACGCAGGAGGTCTTCATGCGCCTCGGCAGCGCGCGCTGTCCGGCCGACCTACGCTGTCCGGATGCCTATGTCTACACGCTCGCGCGTAATCTGCTGCGCGACCGCGCGCGTCGGCTGTATACACGGGCCGCGAGAGTGTCGGTGGACATCGATGAGGTGGAGCTGGTCTGCGGTGCGGCCACGCCCGAGGAGGCCCTGGAGCACGCGGAGCGGCTGTCGGAGGTCCTGGCGATCATCGAAAGCCTCAAGCCCGCAGCACGTCGTGCCTTCCTGCTGCATCGGCTGCACGGTCACAGCTACGCCGAGATCGCGCGCGCGACCGGCGTCTCGGTGAGCATGATCGAGAAGCACGTGATGTCCGCGATGCTGGCGCTGCGGCAGCTCAGCGCCTGAGATCGCCGACGCGGGCGCCGTCGGTCAGTCGCCCGCGGCCGACCGGCGCGGCCACGTCGCTTTGGCGACGCGCAACAGATTCCCGCCAAGCACCTTGCGCACGTCGGCAACGCGATAGCCGAGGCGCAGCAGTTCAGCGGCGATCTCCGGCATCTGCTCCGGAGCCACGAGCCGCAGACCGCCGGCGTAGCCGCCCTCGGCGGGGAAGGTCTGTGGATGCGCCTTGAAGTAGTCCTCGAGTTCCTGCATGTCGAACACGTAGTCGAGTCCGATGCCCACGTGATCGATGCCGACCAGTTGGACGACGTGATCGATGTGTCGCGCCACGGTTGCGGAGCTGTTGTCGTTGGCGCCGAGGAACATGCCGATGCCATTGATGCCGACGACGCCGCCCGTCGCCGCGCAGGCGCGGATCGCATCGTCGCGGATGTTCCGCTTGTGCTTCCACAGCGCCAGCGGATTGGAGTGGGAGAAGATCACCGGCTTGGTGGCATGCCGCATCACGTCCATGGTGGTGCGATGCCCGGTGTGGCTGCAGCAGGCGGTGATGCCCACCCGCTCCATCTCCGTGACCACCGCACGCCCGAACTTCGTCAGACCTCGATCGGTATCCTGACAGCCGCCTCCCAACAGATTGTTGCGGTTGTAGGCCATGGACATCCAGCGCACGCCGAGGTCCCGATACATCTCGACGAGGCTGAGCTGGCCGTTGAGCGCGCTGCCGCCCTCGATGTCGAAGAACACGCCGAGACGGGAGTCCGCCCGGGTCAGGTCGGCGACCGTCGTCACCAGTCGGTATCGGCGGGGGTGGCGGCGGATCCAACTGCGGAAGGCGGCCAGCATGCGGAAGGACTCGGCCCACGGAATCGCGTCGAAAGCCACATTGAGACCGACGATGCGCGTTCCCGCCCGGCGATAGCGCTCCAGTTGCGGCAGGAACCTCTCGTCTTCAGGGCGCAGTGGCATGCAGGCGTGGTTGTCCCAGATGAGGGTTCCGGCGAGCAGTTCGCGTACGCGGGCGTCGGTCGAGTCCATGATGGTCTCCGTTCAGGTTGCTGATATGGACGCAGCGGCGCCGCGCACACTCAACGAGCACCACGCGCGCTCAACGGGTACTGAGGGTGGTACCGTCCGCTGCGTCCATCGACATAGCGGCAATTCTCGCAATCGGGTTGATCGGTGTCCAAGTATTCCTTCGTTCGTCTCGCGATGCACGCCCTGCAAGGTCACAGGCGCTGGCCGCGGGTGCTGTTCGATCCCTCACCCAAGGATGCCTACGACGTCATCATCGTGGGCGGCGGCGGCCACGGCTTGGCTACGGCGTACCACCTCGCCCGGGACCACGGCATCCGCCGGGTGGCGGTGCTCGAGCGCGCCGCGATCGGGCAGGGGAACAGCGGCCGCAACACCCAGGTGTCGCGTTCCGATTACTTCCATCTCGTCAGCTCTCGGTTCTATGAACGGTCACTGCGTCTCTACGAAGACCTGTCGCGGGAACTGAACTTCAACGTGATGCTCAGCCAGCGCGGCAAGATCAACTTGGCGCATGACAGCCATGAACTCGAGATCCTGCGTCGCGCCACCAACGCCTGCCGCGCCAACGGCGTCGATGGCGAGATGCTCTCCGCGGAGGATCTGCACCGGCTGATGCCGGCGCTCAACCGCCATGCGCGCTATCCGATCGTCGGTGGCAGCGTCCAGTGGCGCGGCGGCACCTCCCGGCATGACGCCGTGGTGTGGGCCTATGCCCGCGCGGCAACCGGGTTGGGCGTGGACATCGTCCAGGGCTGCGAGGTCCGGGATTTCGTGCGCCGGGGCGACACGATCATCGGCGTCGAGACCAACCGCGGACGGATCGCAGCCCCGCGGATCTGCCTCGCCGTCGCCGGGCACTCCACCCAGCTGGCCCGCAAAGCGGGGCTTGAACTGCCGCTGACCAGCATGGCGCTGCAGGCCATGGTCAGCGAGCCGGTGAAGCCCCTGCTCGATCACGTCGTGATGTCGGCCAAGATCCATGTGTACCTCAGCCAGTCCGATCGCGGCGAGATGGTCATCGGCGGCGGCGCCGATGCCTACCCGTCCTATGCGCAGCGTGGCGGCCTGCCGCTGCTGGAGGCCAATGTCCGCGCTGCGCTCGAACTGTTCCCGGCGCTATCGCGGCTGCGCCTCATGCGTCAGTGGGCGGGCATCGTAGACATCTCGCCGGACACCACGCCGATCATGGGGCCGACGCCGGTCCCGGGCCTCTACGTCAACTGCGGTTGGGGCACGGGTGGCTACAAGGCGATCCCGGCGGGTGGCGAGACCATGGCGTATACGCTGGCGACCGGACGCCCGCACCCTCTCATCGAAGCCTTCGGCCTCGACCGCTTCGTGCAGGGTCGACTCATCGACGAGGGCGCCGCTGCAGGCGTCGCCCACTGATGGCAAGACCCGGGCAGACCGCCGACGCCGGATCCCTCGTCGCGCGCGACGGATTCCGCTTGCCGACGGGCGGTGGGATAGATCGCTCGCGCGTCATCGAATTCAGCTGGGACGGGCGGCCGCTCACCGGCTATGCCGGTGACACGCTGGCCTCCGCGTTGCTCGCGCAGGGCGAGCGGGTGGTGGCTCGCAGCTTCAAGTTCCACCGACCGCGCGGTCTGCTGAGCGCCGGTGCCGAGGAACCCAACGGCCTCGTGGCAGTCGGCAGCGGCGAGCGCACCGAGCCGACCGTGCGCGCTACGCTGTTGCCGGTGTTCGATGGTCTCGAGGCGAGACCGCAGAACTGCTGGCCGGGTCTGCATTTCGATGTCGGTCGCGTGCTCGACGTGCTCGCGCCGCTCTGGCCGGCCGGTTTCTACAACAAGACCTTCATCTGGCCCTCCTGGCGCGCCTACGAGGGCATGATCCGGCGCACCGCCGGTCTCGGCGAGGCGCCGCGCGCGGCGGATCCGGATCGCTACGAGGCCGTCAACCTCGACTGCGACCTGCTGATCGTCGGCAGCGGCGCTGCGGGCCTGGGTGCGGCCATGCTGGCCGCCCGCGCCGGCGCCACGGTCGTACTGGCCGAGCAGGACCCGCACTTCGGCGGCCACCTGCTTGTCGAGTCCGCGACCATCGACGGACTGCCCGCCGTCGAGTGGGTGCGGCGCACGGTGAGCGAACTGCGGCAGAACCCTCGCGTCCGGCTGCTGCCTGCGACGACGGCTTTCGGTCTCTACGATCACGGCCACGCCGGCCTGCTCGAGCGCGTCACCGACCTCGACGCCACCGCCGCGGTCCGTCACCGCTACTGGCGCGTGCATGCGCGTGGCACCCTCGTCGCCGCGGGCGCCATCGAGCAGCCGTGGGTGTTCGAGTACAACGATCTGCCGGGGATCATGCTCGCAGGCGCGGTGCGCAGCTATCTGCGTCGACAGGCGGTCGCGGTCGGTCGGCGCGTCGTGTTCGCGACCAACAACGACTCGGCCTATCTGGCGGCGCTCGATCTGGCCCGCGCCGGGGTGGTCGTCGCCGCGTTGGTGGACAGCCGCGCCGAGCCGCCGCGCGCGCTGACAGCCGAACTGCATGCCGTGGGGGTACCCGTGCACGCCGATGCCGTCATCGGTCGCGCCCGCGGCGGCAAGCAGCTCGAGGCCGTCGAGATCCGCTCGCGCCAGCCGGGCGCGGCGGCGCTGCGCATCGACTGCGATGCCCTCGGCATGTCGGCAGGCTGGGCGCCCGCGGTGCACCTGTGGTCGCAGGCGCGCGGCCGTCTGCGCTTCGACGACGAACGTCAATGTTTTCTGCCGATCGATGGCAGCGCCCCGTTGGCGGTCGCCGGCGCGCTCGCCGGCGCCCAAGGCCTCGCCGACTGTTTCGCGAGCGCAGCCGCAGCGCTGCTCGCCGAGTCGGCGCGTGCCGGATTGACGCTGCACACCTCGCAACCGATGCCGCAGGTCGACGAATCCGCCGCCAACCACCGTGTGGACCCGATACGGGTCTCGCCCGGCGGACGACGCCATCGCCAATGGGTGGACTACGCGCACGATGTGACGCTGGCCGATCTCGACCTGGCGGTCCGGGAGGGCTTCGACGCCATCGAGCACCTCAAGCGGTACACCACCGTGGGCATGTCGGTTGACCAGGGCAAGACGAGCAACCTCAACGCCCTCCTGGTGACGGCGACCCTGACCGGCAGGCCCGCCGAGGCGGTGGGCACGACGACCTTCCGCCCGCCCTATTCGCCGGTCACGCTAGGTGCGCTCGCCGGCGGCGATACCGGCGAATTCCATGCGCCCCGCCGGCAACTGCCTGCGTACGCCGAGCACGCCCGGCTGGGTGCCGTGTTCGAAGAAGCTTCGGGTTGGATGCGCCCGGCGTGGTACCCCCGTCCCGGCGAGTCGAAGCGGCAGGCCATAGACCGCGAAGTCCTCGCCGTACGCGCCACGGCAGGTCTCTTCGATGCTTCCCCGCTCGGCAAGATCGAAGTGCAGGGGTCGGACGCCGCGCGCTTCCTCGACGCGTTCTACGTCAACAACGTGCGTACGCTGGAGGTCGGTCGCACCCGCTACGGCCTGATGCTCAACGAGAACGGCGTGATCATCGACGACGGCACGATCGCACGCCTCGGCCCGCAGCACTTCCTGCTCACCACGACCAGCGGCGGCGCCACGCGGATCGCCCAATGGCTCGACGACTGGCGACAGTGCGAATGGCCGCAGCTCGAGGTGATCCTCACGCCGGTGACGACGCAGTGGGCGACCATCGCCCTCGCCGGGCCCCGCGCGCGCGACGTGCTGTCGGGCTTCGATACCGATATCGACCTGTCGCCGACGGCCCTGCCGCACATGCACATCCGCACGGGGCAGCTCGCCGGAGTACCCGTGCGTCTGTATCGGGCCAGCTTCTCCGGCGAGCTCGGTTACGAGATCAACGTGCCGGCGCGTTATGCGCGCGCACTGTGGCGGGCTCTCGAGGAGGCCGGGCGCCGCTTCGACATCACCCCGTACGGCACCGAGGCGCTGCTGCTGCTGCGTCTCGAAAAAGGCTTCCTGCACGTCGGCATCGACACCGATGGCACAACCTCACCGGACGACGTGGGCTGGGGGGAGATCGCGGCACGGAAGCAGGCCGACTACATCGGCAAACGCTCCCTGTCGCGTCCGGAGAACCGGCGCGCCGATCGCCTGCAACTGGTCGGCCTCAGCGGCGACGATGAACTGCTGACCGTGGGGGCGCACCTGCGCCTGCCTGGCACCCGGGAAGGCAGCGATGGTTGGGTGACCTCCGCAGCCTTCAGCCCCACGCTCGGCAAACGGATCGCGCTCGGCGTGCTGCGTGGCGGCCGCTCGCTCATCGGTCAGCCGGTGACGCTGTTCGACTTCGGCCGCGAGGGAAGAGCGCAGGTCGAAGCGACACCTTTCTTCGATCCCAAGGGTGAACGCCTGCATGGCTGAACCGGCAAGAACCAAGCGGCTTGCGGCCGAGCCGGCGCTGCCGGCCGGCGACACGCCCATCGCCCCGGGCACCGTGCTGCGCGTGCGGGGACCGCGCGCGATGGTGCGACTGCAGATCCCGCGGCGCATGATCCCTGACGCCGGTGCCTTGCGCGTGGGTTCTACGACCCTGCCCAGCGTGCCGGGTCGCTGTACGATCGGTGATCCGGCCGCTTTGTGGTTGGCGCCAGACGGCTGGCTGCTGGTGAGCGAGTCGCAGGACGGCGCGGCGCTCGTCGCCGAGATCCGCCGCGACTGCGGCGGGCCTGCCGTCGCCGCCATCGATGTATCCGACTCGCTGGTCGTCCTCGAGCTTGACGGTCCGCGAACGCGTGAACTGCTGGCGCGCGGAACGTCCGTCGATCTTGACGACGAAAGCCTGGCACACGGCCGCTGCACGCGGCTGCGTTTCGCACAGCTACCGGTGATCATGCGACCGCGCGATGCCGGGCGGGTGGAGTTGATCGTGGATCGCGGCCCGGCGTCATGGCTGTGCGACTGGTTCATCCACAAGGGGGGTCTGCTATGAACGGCAATCCGCGACGGGAGTTCCTCAAGGCGGCGGGTTTGGCGGCGAGCGGGGTCGCCGCTGCGGGAAGCGGCGCCGTCGCCGCGACGCCTCGCGGCGGTGCGCCCGTGATGTCGCGGCAGGGGCCCAAGGAAGTGATACGTGACAAGCGTGCGGTGGCGAGCAGCCAGAGCCCGATCGTCACCCGCGCGATGCTCGACACGCTGCGTGCCGGCGGCAACGCGGTGGACGCGGTCATCTGCGGCAGCATCGTCCAGGCGACCGTGCAACCGGAGATGACCAACCACACCGGTACCGTCAGCGCGCTCGTCTACGAGGCGAAGACCGGCAGGATCCACCATCTCAACAGCAGCGGCACGCTGCACCCGACGCTGCCACCGTTCCGTCCTTACCCGCCCGGCGTCGGCGGCCTCGCTACGGGCTCACCCATGGCCTGCATCCCGGGCTTCATGCCGGGCATGAAGGCGTTGTACGACCGCTTCGGCTCGCGTCCCTGGAAGAGTCTCGTCGAGCCCGCGATCCCGTGGGCCGAAGACGGCTTCCCTGTCGACGAGTTCCAGCGCTCGCTGTTCGACCTGTTCATCGACGGCTCGACCTACTTTCCGGATATGCGCGCGCTGTTCGCGCCCGAAGGCTTCTCGCCGTCGGTCGGCACGATGTTCCGCAATCCGGCGCTCGCCCGCTCGCTGCGCGGCCTTGCCGCTGAGGGCCCGGGATACTTCATGGAGGGGGAGTGGGCACGCGCGTTCGTCGCCCGCGGCAACGAACTCGGCTGGAAGGTCCAGCTCTCCGACCTCGCAGCGAATCC